>OZSS01001034.1_pt1 | contig 13165 bp, 8 predicted proteins | sample 1779911 | NCBI WGS metagenome assembly OZSS01 (sample SAMEA2603589, study PRJEB24840) | metagenome | biome: Water; feature: Photic zone; material: Seawater sample | place: Mediterranean Sea | collected 2013-11-12 | depth 10 m | reverse complement strand
AGGGGTGGGAAAGACACGGCCCTTGGTGGGATCTTGGGTTCTTGGAAATGCTTCATTTTTAATCTTAGACGGGAACAATTTACGGATATTCGTGTTCGCAAAGCGCTTGGCCTTATGTTTAATTTTGAATGGTCAAACAAGACTTTGTTCTATGGGATTTATGAGCGCATCTCGTCTTTTTGGGAGAACAGCTACCTAAAAGCGACTGGTCTTCCAAGTGAAGGTGAACTTGCTTTTTTAAATCCGTTAAAAAACATCTTGCCTGACACGGTTTTAAAAGCCGAAGCGGAATTAGCGCCTACATCCTCGAAGCGACAATTAGACCGCACAAACCTTCGCAAAGCTTCTGCTTTGCTTGACGATGCAGGATGGATAGTTGGCGATGATGGCATCCGGCGCAATAAGCAAGGTAAGAAACTTACGCTAGAAATTCTCAATGACTCTCAAGCCTTTGATAGAGTAATAAACCCTTTTGTTGAAAATCTGCAACGTCTTGGCGTGGATGCCATTCACACACGCATTGATAATGCACAAATGACAGAGCGCGAACGAAATTTTGATTTCGATATGGTGGTTGGAAATTTCAGAACTTCATTGACGTCTGGGTCTGGACTAAAACAGTATTTCGGCTCTGAGTCTGCTGATTATTCTATATTTAATTTGTCTGGATATAGCAGTGAGGCAGCAGACAAGCTCATAGAGGATATACTTGCAGCAGAAGACCGGCAAACATTAAATGACGCCACACGTGCCTTAGATAGACTGCTTCGTGCTGAGGTTTTCTGGATACCTCAATGGTTTAAGAAAAAACATACCGTGGCATATTACGATATGTATCGATACCCAGATAAGCTCCCTCCCTATGATCTTGGGACGCTCGATTTTTGGTGGTTTGATGAAGCTGCATTTAATAAACTTAAGTCTGAAGGTGCTTTCTAGCAGCTTCGAAGGTAATCTTGAATGATCTCTTACATCATAAGACGACTTTGTCTCATTCTTCCGACACTTCTCGGCATTATGCTAATTAATTTTACGCTTGTTCAATTTGTACCTGGCGGACCAATAGAGCAAATCATTGCTGGATTGGAAAGCGATGCAAGTGTTTTCGATAATATGGCAGGAGGCGCAGGAGAGATAAGAGACATTAGCAAAGCAGAAAGCTATCTTGGAAGCAAAGGGTTACCAGAAGATTTTATTGCCGATCTGGAAGTTCAGTTTGGCTTCGATAAACCGCCTTTAACACGATTTTTAGATATGTTGTGGAATTACGCAAGATTTGATTTCGGCGAGAGTTATTTTAGGTCAATTTCAGTTACTGAGCTGATAGTAGAGAAAATGCCTGTCTCCCTTTCATTAGGATTATGGACTACTTTGCTGGCCTATCTTATCTCCATCCCGCTTGGAATAAGGAAAGCGGTAAGAGATGGTACTGCCTTTGATAGCTGGACCTCTAGTCTCATCATTATTGGATATGCAATTCCGGGCTTTTTATTCGCAATCCTGCTGCTGGTGTTATTTGCAGGTGGCTCTTATCTCAAATTATTTCCACTTCGCGGTTTGGTATCACCTGATTTTGCGGACCTCAGTCTTTGGCACAAGGTGCTTGATTATTTCTGGCATATTGCACTTCCTGTTCTTGCCTCCACCATTTCGGCATTTGCGACCCTTACACTTTTAACCAAAAACGCCTTCCTTGATGAAATTCGCAAGCAATATGTTATTACGGCCCGTGCAAAAGGATTATCTGAAAAAGGCGTGCTTTACGGTCATGTATTCAGGAATGCTATGCTGATTGTCATAGCTGGGTTTCCGGCTGTTTTTGTATCTGTTTTTTTTGGAAGCTCCTTGATTATTGAGACCATATTCTCGCTTGATGGATTAGGGCGAATGGGTTTTGAAGCAGCTGTAGCACGCGATTATCCTGTCGTATTCGGTACCTTATTTATATTTAGTTTGATTGGACTCATCATCGGGCTGATATCTGATTTAATGTATATCTGGATTGACCCACGTATTGATTTTGAGAAGAGGCTCTCTTGAAACTCAATAAAATTGATCAACGGCGCTGGAGAAATTTTAAGCAGAATAAACGTGCTTTTTGGTCGCTTATTATATTCACAATTTGTTTTTTAATATCATTATGTGCTGAATTTATAGCGAATGACAGACCTCTTCTGGTCAAATATAAAGGCGCATACTATATGCCCGTCCTCTCCTTTTATTCAGAAGAAACATTTGGCGGATATCTTAGAACAGAAGCCATATATTCTGATATCGAAGTCGAATGTCTTATCATTAGCGGCGGCTTAGAAGAATGCTGGGATGCCCCTGAACAAATCATTACAGATTCTAAAGATGGCATCATTGATGCTAAAAAAATAGAACGCGGATTTGTTATTTGGCCGCTCATCCCGTATCACTTCTCAACAGTTGACACGCTGGATGTACCCGCGCCCTCGCCCCCAGATAACAATCATCTTCTTGGCACAGATGATACGGCAAGAGATGTTCTTGCACGGGTTATATATGGATTTCGGCTTTCGATATTATTTGCATTGTTCGTCTCTATATTCTCTTCTTTTATTGGGATATTTATGGGTGCTGTCCAAGGTTATTTTGGCGGGAGAACAGATCTTTTGGCGCAAAGATTAATAGAGATTTGGGGGGCAACCCCGTCATTATATGTAATCATTATCGTAGCTGCGATTTATCGAATGGATTTCTGGCTTTTAGTGTTTTTGATGATCTTATTTAGCTGGACAGCGCTTGTCGGGGTCGTACGTGCAGAGTTTTTAAGAGCTAGAAATTTTGAATATGTACAAGCAGCAAAAGCACTTGGTGTACACCCCATTAAAATTATGATACGCCATGTTCTACCAAACGCGATGGTCGCAACATTAACAATGCTTCCATTTATCGTAACAGGCGCCATTGGCTCACTTGCTGCTTTGGATTTTCTTGGTTTTGGACTACCTTCTTCTGCGCCTTCACTTGGCGAATTAACGCTTCAAGCCAAACAAAATCTGCAAGCACCATGGCTTGGTCTCACTGCTTTTAGCGTTTTTGCCCTTATGTTGATGATGCTAGTATTTATATTTGAGGGTGTTCGTGATGCATTCGACCCCAGAAAGACGTATTCATGACGTCTGAATTATTATCAGTCGAAAATCTTAATATTCTTTTCCAAAGAGACGGCCAAAATACTTATGCAGTTCAGGATTTATCATTTAATATCCATACAAGTGAAACGCTTGCGATTGTAGGCGAGAGTGGTTCTGGAAAATCGGTATCTGCTCTTGCCTGCCTTGGGCTTTTGGCTGACAGCGCGATTGTAACAGGCTCTATTCGCTGGAATAGTCAGACACAGCAAAAAAGCAAGGCACCCGTTCTATCTACAATTCGGGGAAGTGAAGCTGGCATTATATTTCAAGAGCCTATGACTTCTTTAAATCCGCTTCATACCATTGAAAAACAAATAGGCGAAGCCATTCGGCTGCATCAGAAGCTTGATAAAGCAAGAGTGCGCCACCGCATTCTCGAACTCCTCGATAGGGTGGGCATTCCAAATGCCGAAAATCGTCTTGAAAGTTACCCTCATCAATTATCTGGCGGACAAAGACAACGCGTAATGATTGCAATGGCGCTTGCAAATCATCCAAAATTACTAATTGCAGATGAGCCCACAACCGCACTTGATGTTACAATCGAGGCACAAATTATTGACCTGCTCCAAGATATTAAACGCGAAACAGGTATGGCAATGCTGTTTATTTCTCATGATCTGGGGGTGATAAGACAGCTTGCAGACCGTGTTATAGTAATGAAAAACGGAAAGGTCATCGAACAGGGTAGCAAGACACAAATTTTCAATAAACCTGGGGCGGACTACACAAAATCTTTAGTTGAAGCAAAATTAAATGCAAGGAGAGCAACTTTAGATAAACCAGAAGATGTAATTCTAGAAGCGAGAAATATTACAGTTGAATTTCCTATTCGAAAAGGATTTCTACAACGCATTTCAAGTTTTGTTCCTGCGGTAATAGATGCAAGCTTTAAACTTCACTCAAGTGAAAGCCTAGGGATTGTAGGAGAGAGTGGGTCTGGCAAATCAACACTTGCACGAGCTTTAACCAAGATCGTACACCATAAAGGAAATATTTATTTTAAAGGTGATGCGATTACTAGCACTCATTCAGCGAAGTTAAAGCCTTACCGACGAGCAGTTCAGATAGTTTTTCAAGACCCATTCGGCTCTTTATCGCCGCGATTATCTGTTGGTGAGATAATTGCTGAAGGCCCCAAGGCGCATGGAGGAAACGATGCCTGCTACCTTCAACAAAGAGTAACAGAGGTTTTAGAAGAAGTAGGATTAGAAGCTGACTTTCAAGACCGTTACCCACATGAATTTTCTGGTGGACAAAGACAGCGTATTGCTATCGCGCGTGCATTAATTTTAAGACCTGAAGTTATTATCTTTGATGAGCCAACATCTGCCCTTGACGTTACAGTGCAGAGACAGATCATAGAATTACTTCTAAATCTGCAACAGAGACATGGGTTAAGCTATATTTTTATTAGCCATGATATCTCGTTAATTGGCACTGTTTGCCATACTATGTTGGTTATGAAGGACGGAGAAATTGTTGAGATGGGCTCAGTGCGGCAGATTTTAGATACCCCGTCAGATGCTTATACACAGACACTTATTAATGCTGCTAATAGGAAATAAGAATAATTATCTGTATTTTAGTTGGACGAACAATTACAGTCATTTATGGCCTATATTCTGTCTATTATGATTATTCTCATATAGGCTGATACATATGGACGATTTATACTCAGAAAAATCACTGGCCAGAAAATCACAAATAGGCTGGGTATTGTATGATTGGGCCTCCTCTCCTGTGCCAACACTGCATGCAACCTTTATTTTCGCAGTGTATTTTACAACGGTCATAATGCCAGATGGAGGGTCGGTCGTTTGGGCATATATGACTAGTATTACAGCATTTACAATAGCTCTAATAGCGCCTTTATTAGGCAGCTATGCAGATAGCACAGGCAAATTCAAAGAATTAATTCTCCTATTTATTGCGCTTGGCTCGATTGCAACTGGTTTATTATGGTTTGCGCAACCAAATGAAGCTTTTATCAGCTACGCTATAATTTTATCTGCAATCTCCATATTTTTTCTTGAAAGCAGTTTTATCTTTTACAATGCAATTCTTGGTAAAATGATACAGCGCGACCATATCGGCTCTTTATCGGGGCTTGCTTGGGGCGGTGGTTATATCGGGTCCGTGATTGCATTGATAGTGGTTCTTGTCGTGTTTATTATGCCTGATAAAAGCTTTTTTGCTTTGGATAAATCTCAATCAGAACATATACGTGCGACAATGTTATTTGCCGCGAGCTGGGCCATTATATTCTCCCTTCCAATGATGTTTTACCTACCATCCTTTAGCCAGAAAAATAACAAAAATAATAAAAATTCAGCTATTTTAAGCCTAAAGACCAGTATTATTGAGGCACGCAAAATTCCAAATTTACTAAGATTTTTGCTGGCACGAATGGCGTATAATGATGGGCTTATTACATTGTTTGCGTTTGGCGGTATTTATGCGACAAAGGTATTTAGCTTTAGCCAGTTTGAAATAATACTATTTGCTATTGGGCTTAATATTTCAGCTGGCATGGGTGCTATCATGGGTGGTTCTCTGGATGATAATATCGGGCCCATAAAGACTATAAAACTAGCCTTGATTGGACTGTTTCTATGCGGATTAGTTGCGATCATTACACCCTATAAAATAATATTTTGGTTAGTTGGTGTAGGTCTTGGATTATTTGTTGGCCCTGTTCAGTCTGCCTCTAGAACCTATCTTAGCCTTACAGCGTCAGATAAACATAAGGGCGGATTATTTGGCCTATATATGGTCTCTGGCAAGCTAACAAGCTTTATTGGCCCCTTTTTATATGGCTGGCTGGTTATGATGAGCGGAAATGAGCGATATGGAATGGCGGTTGTCCTGCTTCTTATTGCATTAGGGTTTGTGTTATTACCTTCCAAAGATGCTACCAGAAATATCAATCATCCCTAAGCATGGGTGTTATATAGTGGCTTTATTAAATAAGCAGCCTGTTAGTAATGGTTAGTAATAGTCAATAATACCCTTTGGAGCGCATGATACTATCTGCTCTGTTCTGGGCATTCATAAGGGCTGTTTCTCTGTTAATTGTGCCAGTCAGAAAATCATGAATCTCCGTTCCAGCTATTGAAATTAAATGAGATATCTCTGGGATTGGGGGACGAGGCCACATTTTCAGGATATCAGCACCTGCCAAATCATCTATTACCCCGATGACAAAAGATACTTTTTGTACTTCTTTATCTTTTGACACGCTATTACGAGGGCTTACCAAGCTTCCATTTTCAATAAATATCTTAGTTGCCTTTGCCGAGGAGAATTCTTGAATAGCACTCCAAATATGAGCTACACGCTGAAAGGGCACATTCTTCGGTATAGCTAGTGCATATCCGCCAACTGGCGCAATCTGCCGCCCAGCGTTGCCCGCAGGAAGCGGCAAATATTTTGACTTTCCAAAGGCTGGTGACATTCTGTCAAACTCAAACATTGGAGAAAGCAAGGTTGCGGTAAAAGCCATACCGACTTCACCATTTGCATAGGCACGAGCGCGTTCAAACCAAGACATATTCAGAATATTTTGCGGAGATAAGCTAATTAACTCTGCGAAAAAATCACATACATCTCGTGCTGCATCTGTTACGAACATGGGCCTTAATTCTTCTCCTTTCGGCCACTCCGCATCAAACCCGTTTTCAACCTTGCGAAGGTTAATGATAGGCTGACCAAAAGAGCCCATTGAAAATAAAAAACTATGTCCAAGAGGCGTGCCTCTTGCTGCATTCCAAGCGATCGCCTTCATTCTAATCGAAGAGCGTTGAATAGCATAAGCAGCCTTTAGTAATTCTTGCGTTGTTTCTGGGTATTTTAGACCCATTTCCTGAAAAACATCTTGTCTGCAAACCAGCAATTCAGGCGTTGTCTGGATTGGTATTCCATATTGCTGACCTTTGAATCTCGAGCTTGCCATTGCCTCTTTATTGAAATCAGCAGCATCAAACCCTTTCTCATTCATAAACCCGTCTAACGCGATGAAATGCCCTGCATCTGCCATTTCCCCAAACCACGGTAAATCACACGCAATTATGTCATATTTAGATTGTTCTCTTGTGGCATTAATAAGAATTTCTTCTCTTAATCGGTCAATGGATAAAGCTCTATTTTGAATATTTACGCCAAACATAATCTCAAAGTTTTTTTTCAGTTTAGCCATTGCCATGAAGGTCGGATCGGCATGCACCAAAAGGCTAAGACCTTTTTTCAGAGGAAGCTTGTCTACCATAATACTAGATGGCGAAAGGATATATCCGTCCTGATAAGAGCTTCCGAAATAATAATTTGCCTGACTATTTGTTTCTTCAGATAGAGCAGAATTGGTCTCAAAGACATATTCCATTCGTCTAGATAACTCATGCCATTGGGATATGAGTTTCTCAGATGGATGCAATGAAAAACTTTTTCCAGTTTCCGTTTTTGGTCTTCTAATTATCAGCCCTTGCTCTTCAATGCGCTCAATGGTTCTCATGGCTGTTCCAAAAGCCATTCCAGAAAAGCCTACAAGAGACGTTTTGGTGGAAATTTTACCTTTAAGATGATTTTTCATCAATGCGATTAAAATTCGAAGCTCGCTAAAACCAGTGCGCACACTAAAGCATGTCTCAATCTCGTTTTGAAGTTCCTCTAGAAAATCAAGCCTATCAATTAGGGTCTGATTGGCAGCGCCAATTGAGGGCATTTCAATCGCTTCATAGGATTCCTGCTTATCTGATAAAGCTGTTTTTATAGTTGAGTGGTTTTGGCTTATAGTGCGCATTCCCATTCCAATTCAATTATCTTCCACACGATAACGCTGTGAGCTAATTAATCGAATGCATTGTGGACCCAAATTTTAAGCTTTCTCTAGTATAAAAAAACAGATAGCGCATTAAAACATTTTATTTTTAACGATGCCCTCATACCAAACCTGTTATGGCTGGGCTCCACCAGTCATTTCTTTTTTCAGCCGCTCTCTTCTATCATCTATATCTTTTAATATCTGATATCGCCTTTGTCTTTTCTCAAATATGACAGACCCAGTCTGAAACATAATGACAACTAATAATAAAATTCCAAGATATAATTGAACCATAAAGGCTGGGGTGACATTAAAAACAAGCCCAGTATTCAGAAAATTGACCGTAAGAGCGCCAATCACAGCGCCAATCACGCCCCCTCTTCCCCCTAAGATACTAACCCCGCCGATAAAGGCAGCAACAGTTCCTGCAAGCAATAGGTATTGCAGACCTAATGCTTGCGCCGTTCCAGACCTTAATCCAATAATAACACCGCCAAGACCAGCACAGAAGCCAGAAATAGCAAATACGATAATCATGGGTCGTTTAAGACTTATCCCAGCGGCAAGTGCCTCTTTTCTAGCGCCGCCAATAGCATAAATTTCGCGGCCATATTTGGTGAAATTCATAAATAAAGCAACAAGCACAAACATAGCAATCACTGTTAGGCTTGCAGGGGAAAAATACCATAGAACTTTTGTAGTTATGAAATCTGGAATACGAAAATCAGTTAGCATAACTGTTTTTTCTTCCGCAACAAAAAGTGAAATTCCCCGTAGCAACATTAGCGTGCCAACAGTCAGAACGATTGCTCTAATTCTCAAATATGCAATGAAATACCCTTGAATGAGACCAATAATTGTCGAGACCGTAACCGCAATCAAAAGCGCTGTTGGCGCGCCTAGCGAGTCTGTAAATCGCACAACGATGACGGCGGCAAGTGCTGCATTTGAGCCAATGGAGAGGTCTATTTCTCCCGCAATAATACATAACGTTAAGGCAAGTCCAACCAGACCAAGAACAGCGAACCTCTCCATAATTGCAAATGATGTTCTGTGGGTCATAAAATAGTCATTTGTGAATGCAAATATACAATAGACAAAAAAAGCGAGCATAAACGCAAACATCAAGTCTGGTTTCTGTTTGATAAATGATATTATTTTCTCAACTGTCATCTTTTATCTTCCCTGTTTATGTTCTCTGCAATCATCTATTCAGATTGATAGTTTCATATTAATAATAAAACACGCCTCATTCTTCACTTCGACTGCCGCGACGCAATATGGCGAATACAATAATACTAAATACAATCATTAAACCGACTGCAAACACCCTTGGGCCGCTGTTAAATCCATGCAGCACCATCATATTATCAACAGTAGATATAAAAATGGCACCAAGGCTTGAGCGCAGTGTCGAGCCAAAGCCGCCCATAATTGAGTTTCCGCCAACCATAACAGTTGCAATAACCATTATGGTCATATCACCTGAGGAGCCAAATTCAGAAGAAAAGTAGTTAACTTGAGCAGATGAGACCTGAGCTGAGAATGCGATTGCAACGAAAGCAGAACAGACAGAGGCAATAGTACATACCTTTATTGCCATCCAGAAATTCTCATGCCCCGTAGCTTTTCCTGCCGCCCGATTAGCCCCTATCAGATAGACCTGTCTTCCAAAACTTGTTTTTCGCAATAATAACTCGGCACTAATAGCTATCAGAATAAATGCAACTGTAATGTTGGGAAGCCCAAGGAGTGAGCCTGTTCCAAGCCATTCTGCCCCATGAGGGCGCCGGTAAGACACAACTAAATTATCACTCCAATACGCGCCTAGCCCATATAAAACGCCAGCAGCACCCAAAGTTACAACAATAGGATTACCCCCTATTCCAATAAGGGCGCCTTGTGACATTCCCGCTAGAACCGCGAATACCATTGTGAATAGGAATGATAATTCAAACCCCCACCCGCTGGCCATTCCAGTAGCAAAGGCGATAATACATAATGCCGCTGTTTCCTTCATTGATAATAAAAAGAAATTTCCAGATAATGTTACAAATGTAAGACCAATAGCCATAATGCCGACAAGGGCTGCATCACGGATAATCGTCTTTAGATTAAACAATGTTAGAAAATTTGGAGCGGTAACCATTCCATAAACAAAAACAATTATAAAAACAGCGACAAGCACCATTGCCAGCTTAGAATGCCTTTGAACGAGCTTCTCCAGAATGCTTGGTTTTGGTAATTGGTTAATAGGCTCGATTGCCGATGACATCCTTAATCTCTCCTACCTTTTTAACTTTGCTGCACCAAACGGGTCTGTTATTTGGGTAAGAATATTTTCTGCTGATACCTCATCATACCCCAGTTCAGATACTTTAAGGCCTCGATAAAAAGCAATAATTCTTGTTGGCAGATTTGCAATTTCCTGCAAGTCTGTTGAGGCAACAACGATAGCAGTTCCCTGTTCTGCTAATTTATGTAATGTCTGATAAATCTCAGCTCTAGCGCCAACATCCACACCCCGTGTAGGCTCATTCACCAAAATCACTTTTGGATTGATAGCAAGCCATTTTCCAAGCGCTACTTTCTGCTGATTTCCGCCCGATAATTCACCAGCTTCAGATAGAAGGCGGCTATTATCGATGGTAAATCCTTTGGCGATATCATTGGCAAGTGGATATTCAGCAGAAGATTGTAAAATACCAAAATTTGCAATTCTTTTCAGAGCAGTAGAAGTAAGATTTTCAATTATCGGTCTTCCCAAAAATAAACCGTCATGTTTTCTATCTTCAGAGCAATAGGCGATTTTTGCTTTGATTGCATCATTTGGGGATTTTGGCATAAAGACGTTCCCATCCATTTCAAGACTTCCACCCCTAATGAAATGTGCGCCAGCGATTGCAGATAAAATCTCCCCTGTGCCAGACCCAAGTTGGCCTGCTAATCCTAAAATTTCGCCTGGAAAAACATCTAAATCAACGGGTTCCAACAAACCATCAGGCCATAAATTACGAACTTTTAGCAATGGTGTTTTAGAACGAGATGAAATTCTTTTTGGAAACATATTCTCTAATTCTCTGCCAAGCATTAGATTAACAAGTTCAGAAACAGACAATTCTTGCGTGTTCTTGACTGCTACACTTCTGCCGTCTCTTAAAATTGTAATGCGATCACAAATTTTGAAAATTTCGTCTAAACGGTGACTAACATAAATGACAGATTTTCCGCGTTTTACCAGCCTTTCGACCATTTCTAATATTCGAATTGAGTCCGTCTCTCCTAATGCAGCTGTTGGCTCATCCAATATTAATAGCTGCGGGTCATGCGCAATGAGCCTTGCAACCTCGACAAGATGCCTCTCTCCAACAGATAGTCTTTCAACAGAAGTTGCAGGATCTATGTAATCCAGCCCGACTTCCAAGAGAAACGGCTTAACCAATTTGGTAAGGTGTCTTTTCGTGGCTATTTTAGGGACATTATCGCCAACTAATAATACGTTTTCTGCAACGGACATTGTTGGGATAAGTGATAATTCTTGCTGGGCAATTGCAATCCCTGCTCGCTCTGCCATCACAGGTCCAGAAAAACGCGCCTGTTTACCAGCGAATATTAACTGACCAGAGAACCCAGAATCAAATCCCCCAATAATTTTAACAAGACTGGATTTTCCAGCACCATTTTCCCCAACCAATCCCATAACTTCGCCAGGCTTGATGTCAAAAGACACTTCTTTTAGGGCATTAATTGCGCCAAATGAGCGGGTAATGTTAGCAAGTGATAAAAGCGGCTCATCCATCAATTATATCCAATAAATCCGTCTGTCTTGAATAAATAATAATTAAGAAAGAGGGCATAAATGCCCTCTTTCCCGACATTCATGTGAGTTTAGTCAGCCCATGCACCTGAACATAACTCTTCTACTGTATATAATTTTCCATCAAAACCACGAAGCGCAGTTGTTTCAATTGTATCTTTTGTAATAGAAGGATTAGGTGTAAAGTTGATATAGTTTTCAAGCTTTCCGGTATTTAAATACTCTTCAACCATCTTGATAGCCAGCTGACCTTCATGCAAGGGAGATTGCAGCGTTGTCCCGAACTGTTTGCCTTCTTCGATAAGTTGCTTATCTCCGTTACAAACAGTACCAACAGCAATCACATCCTCGCCCATTTGATAGCCAGCTTCCTCAAAAGCTTTAATACCACCAGTTAGAATGGCATCATCCATACCATATACAAAATGAATGCCTTCATCTTTTAGCTTTGCAATCATTTTTGCAGCACCTTTATAGCCATTGGCTTGACCGAAACCCTCATCTACATCACCAATGATTTTTAAATCTGAACCAGCAATAGCTTCTTTGAATGCGTTTATAGACAAATCATACCCCCCATATGAATGAGGATATGAGAGTGCAAGAACATTAAAACCTTCTCCGCCGGCTGACTTTTTTGCAGCTGCTGCTTCACGCATCATATAGCCAGCATTTCGGGCTCTTAATCTATCATCAGGCCCAGCATACCCAAAAATATACTGCTTATCTTGGTCATTTGGTAATTGATTGATTTTAAGAACTGGCACCCCTGTCTTAGCAAGCGCTCGAAGTGAGCCTAAACCAGCAACTGCATCTGAAGGCCACCATATAAATACATCTGGTAATTGACCTGCAGCTAGAACCTGCTGGACTTGCTGGTCTTGTTCTGCCTGATTAAACTGGTTTTCATATACCTTTATATCAAATCCTTTTAACTCTGCCGTCGCTTTTATGCCTTTGATAAAGCGACCAATATATGCTTCACCTGCGGGGCCGTTGAAAGAAACGATAGAACCTTTACTGTGAGAACCTGCATGAACTGGCGAAAATGAAAATAGCGAAATTCCTGCTATCGCCACAAATTTTATAAATAGTTTATTAATTGACATTGATACCTCCCGTATTGTTGTCATCACGTCACCTTCAAAAAAGATAGGAACATTTGTTGAAATTGTGTTGTAAAGACAAACAACAAAGAACAGATATTATAACCAATTTGGATATTTTATTTCCATTATGGATATATTTTTAATTTAATCAGTCATTGGGTTACGTTTCATTTAATAGGTAATTCTTAGATGGAGCATAATATGGATGAGACACGTTTAGCTGGAAAAAATATATTAATTACGGGAGGCGCTCAAGGAA
>OZSS01001025.1_pt1 | contig 13193 bp, 9 predicted proteins | sample 1779911 | NCBI WGS metagenome assembly OZSS01 (sample SAMEA2603589, study PRJEB24840) | metagenome | biome: Water; feature: Photic zone; material: Seawater sample | place: Mediterranean Sea | collected 2013-11-12 | depth 10 m | reverse complement strand
CATGGAATGCTAATATAGGACTTTCCACTGTTCGTGACCAGGTACGACAAACTGCGGTCAAATACCAAGCTTCCTCATGGCTGAAATCGGCGAACCTCTATGTGCCTTTTTACCGTCAAGCGCACTACAGAATTTTTGTTGAAGCCTACAGTCAGCAAGGAGCACCTGCTTGGGAAATAGCCTATCAAGATGTAAAAAACGCTTTTGAATATTACTTAAAAAACTACAACAAGGGTAAACCAATCATCATTGCTGCTCACAGTCAGGGGAGTATGCATGCCAAAAGATTAATCAAGGAATTTTTTGACCAAAAACCATTACAAAATCAATTGGTAGCTGCCTACCTCATTGGCACTCGAATTCTCCCAGATGAATTTCAATCCATTGAGCCCTTGACCTCAGCTGAGGCCACAGGAGGGTTTGTGAGTTGGAATTCCTATAAAATGAATAAAATTCCAAAAAATTCTGAGAGCTGGTTCAAAGGGGGAGTAACCACAAACCCCATTCGTTGGGATACACAAAAACATTCGGTATTAAGGGAACACCAAGGGGTGTTGAATAAAGATTTAGTAGTATATCCAAACAGCGTTTCTATCGAGGTGACCAATGGAGTTCTGTGGACTTCTCTTCCAAAAATTCCTGGAAGATTTTTTTTAGCATGGATTAAGAACTATCACTTTGCTGATATTAACCTTTTTTGGAAAGATATAGAATCAAACGCTTTACTCAGAGTTCAATCGTGGTACAATAAAAGAAAAGGATGAACTCGCAACAAAAGGTGATTTGGATTACGGGTGCTTCATCAGGGATTGGCGCTGCGCTGTCAAAAATTTATTCCAGAAGAGGGGAAAAACTCATCCTCTCCTCCAGAAGGGAGCTCGCATTGGAAAAAATAAAATCAGAATGTGATCAGCCCGAAAATATCAGTATTTTGACATTGGATTTAAATGATTTTGACGCCGCAGATGAAATCGTAAAAAAGGCATATGAATTTTTTGGATCCATCGATGTGATAATCAACAATGCTGGAATCAGTCAGCGATCTTTGATTGTGGACACCCAATTCGATGTTTTTAAAAAATTGATTGATGTTGATTATTTGGGGACCATTGCATTGAGCAGGGCTATTTTGCCCTATTTTATCGAACAGGGGGGTGGTCATTTTGTCGTGGTGAGCAGTGTGATGGGGAAATATGGATCGCCCTTTCGATCGGGATATACTGCTGCCAAACATGCCCTTCATGGTTTTTTCGATGTTTTGAGAATGGAACATCAAAAAGATAAAATACAGGTTACAATGGTCTGTCCAGGTTTTGTAAAAACACCCATTGCTATGAATGCTGTCACGGGAGATGGAAGTCCCACTGGTGTGGATGACATCGCTACAAGAAAAGGAATGGACGTCGACGCTTTTGCAGCAAAAATGGTCAATGCTGTTGATCACAAAAAATGGGAGGTTAATTTTGGTGGTAAAGAAAAATTGGGTGTATATTTAAAGAGACTGTCCAATAAAATTCTACACAATATTGTGATAAGAAGTAATGTCAGGTGAATAATGGGTGATAAACAAAATTTAAAACGGAGGACTGTGCTAAAACAGATTGCGCTTTCTGGCGCTGCGCTTCCCATAGTGAACCCTGTTTATCTTAGAAATCAAGAGGATAATAAAGCGAATAATCAAATTAGGATGAAAGGAAATATCAATCACGCGGTTTGCAAATGGTGCTTCGATGAAATTCCATTGGAAGAATTTGCCATTAAAGTAAAGTCAATGGGCATCACAGGAATCGATTTAATCGGACCCGTGGGCTGGCCCATTTTAAAAAAACACAAGCTGACCTCCTCTATGTGTAATGGGGCTGAAATAAGTCTAACAGAGGGTTGGAACGACCCTAAGTACCACAGCACCTTGATTGACAGTTATACAAAACACATCGATATGGTTGCCGCAGCGGGATACAAAAATTTGATTTGTTTTTCGGGAAACAGAAGAGCTACAGATGATGAAACGGGATTAAAAAATTGCGTATCAGGTTTACAAAAAATATTGGGTCATGCAGAAAAAAAAGGCGTTATCCTACAAATGGAGTTGTTAAATTCTAAAATAGATCACGTGGATTACATGTGTGATAATTCGTCTTGGGGGGTCGAGCTGTGCAAGAAATTAGATTCTGATAATTTTAAATTGCTTTATGACATATATCACATGCAAATCAATGAGGGGGATGTGATCAGAACTCTGACCGAGCATTCCCAATACATAGGGCATTATCATACTGCTGGTGTACCTGGAAGGCACGAGATTGATCAAACACAAGAATTGTTCTATCCCGCCATCATGAAATCTATTGTAGACTCAGGATTTAGCGGTTTTGTGGCCCAAGAATTTATTCCTAAAGTTAAAAATTCATTGGAACCACTAAAAAAAGCAATTGCAATATGCGATGTTTAGTTGTTAAATTTGGACATCATAATATAATTTTGGATATATTTTATTATTTTTGAAGAAATCTAATCAGTTATGAAAAACTTATACTTTTCGATTTTAATAACATTGTCTTGCTTCGTATTCGTTAACGGGCAAACTTCTGATAATCCTTGGGCCATAAGCATAGGTGCGAATTTGGTCAGTGTTCAGGACGATGCAGTTGATTCCAAAATAGGATTTGGAGTTCCAGCAGTGAGTCTATCTCGCTACATAGCGGGTGGCTTTTCCATAGGAGCACAATACAGCTTGAACAGTGTAGAAGTCGATAATGCAGACTTGGATTACGCTGCAATTGAAGCTATTTTAAAGTATAATTTATCTGAAGGCAATGTTTTTCCCTACCTGTTTGCTGGATATGGACTTTCTAATTTTGAAAAAGACTCATCCGCCGATGGAATTTTCCCTTCAGCTGGTACAGGTAGAACTTACCTTGGAGGTGTAGGGCTCAATTTTAGGCTTTCTGATAATATGTTACTCAATGCAAGCACTTCCTACCGCTCTTCAAACGAAAAAGGAAGTTTTAACCACCTACAACACGTAGTTGGTTTTAGCTATGTCTTCGGCGCTGGAGACACCGACAAAGATGGTGTTTCAGACAAGAAAGACGAGTGCCCAGAAGTACCTGGTTTAAAAGAATTCAATGGATGTCCTGATACTGATGGAGATGGAATTCCCGATAATAAAGACGCATGCCCAGAAAAAGCAGGTGGCCCAGAGTTAAACGGTTGTCCTGATTCAGATGGTGACGGTATAGCTGATAAAGACGATGCCTGTCCTGATGCTGCTGGTACACTTGAAATGAACGGTTGTCCAGATTCAGATGGTGATGGTGTTGCAGACAATATTGACAAGTGTCCTCAAGAAGCTGGTGATGCCGCCAACGACGGTTGCCCATGGGAAGATCGTGATGGCGATGGTGTCGCTGATAAAGATGATACCTGTCCAGACGAAGTTGGAACTGTCGCAAACAACGGTTGCCCAGAAGTTCCCCAGAAACTCGTAGACTTTTTGGGTGGTGAAAATGCTAGATTGCTGTTTGTTGTCAACAGTGCAGCTATTTCCGAGGATTCCAAAATGAAACTTTCTGAATTGGCAAAGTTAATGTCCGACTATCCCAAACCAAGTATTGTTATTGAGGGTCATGCATCAAGCGACGGAAGTATGGGATACAACCAAAAACTATCCGAAAAAAGAGCCGAAAGTGTCAAAAATGCCTTGGTAGAAATGGGTGTAGGTGCAGACAGGTTAGAAGCTGTTGGTTATGGTGAAACAAAACCTTCTTCAGATAACAACTCCCGAGGGGGCAGAGCTGCCAACAGAAGAGTTGAGTTCGACAGAAAAGTAGAAATAAAGGTGGCTGAATAAAAGCTCCTCACACAAAATTTTTTGTGCGCTACTTAAGGGAATTCATTTCACTTTAAAATTCCTGCATGGGTAATGAATGGAGTTATTATCATCTGTTATAATAGTATTGACGAGACAGATTAAGTCCTCCCTATTCCCTTTTTATAATCCAAGTAAAGGCTATAAGAATTACGCTCTGCCTAAGAAAGTTTTTAGTATTTATATTAGCGGACTACCAAAACAATGAGTAGATGACCGTGATGATGATCATGGTTGCGAATGCGCCGATATTAAATGCAGGGGAGGTTTTGAACAGCCCTTTGGGTAAGGCAATTCCTTTTTCATCCTCTGCTCCTTTGTTTTGCATTAAGCTCACCACCACAATGACCGCCATGGTCAAAAGTGCCGTGAGTCCCATTTGGTCCATCCATGGCAACTCGGGAAAGACTGTTTCCAGTGCGCTCCCTTTAGCCCATCCTTTAGCTCCTACTTTTAGGAACATTGCTATAGGTATAGAACTCAAAGCACCCCATATTGCTGCTTTATTGGTTGTTTTTTTCCAGAATAAACCCAAAATAAAGACCGCCAAGATACCTGGACTTACAATTCCAGTATACTCCTGGATAAACTGAAAAGCTTGGTCGATACCCCCCAATAAAGGCGCCATGGTGGCACCGATGATCAAGGCAACGGCAGCGGATATCCTACCCACCTTGACCGTCTGCTTGTCATCAGCATTTTTATTGATCAATTGCTTATAGATGTCCATGGTAAAAATAGTAGAGGTGGAGTTCAACATGGAGGCCAATGAAGAGACAATGGCAGCCGCCAGAGCTGCAAATGCCACCCCCTTTAAACCTACTGGAAGAAATTGCATCAACCAAGGATAGGCTTTATCTGCTTTGCCTTCAGCAGGCATATTTAACCCACCACTTTCTCCCAAACTGGCCAGGATTTCAGGGTCATTTATAATTACATACGCTGCGATTCCTGGAATGACTACAATAAGGGGTATTATTAATTTTAATCCTGCGGCAAAAAGGATTCCTTTTTGGGATTCCTGTAAAGATTTGGCTGCAAGTGTTCTTTGGATGATGTATTGGTTGAAGCCCCAATAATATAAATTAGCGACCCATAGCCCCCCAACAAGCACCCCAATTCCAGGTAAGTTTTTAAACTCGGGGTTACTTTCATCCAAAATCATTTCAAATCGATCTGGTGCTGCATTGTATATGTGTTTTAATCCCTCTATTACCCCTTCTCCCTGGGATACTGTATTTAAAGCAAGGTAAGTGGTTACCAGCCCCCCTAAAACTAGAAAAATAACTTGTATGATATCAGTCCATGCCACTGCGGTTAAACCGCCGTAAAGGGAATAGGCAGCGGCAAACAGGGCCAGACCTATTACTGCATAAATCATGTCTACTCCAATAATGGTCTCCAGGGCCAAACCACCCAGGTACATAACTGAGGCCAGGTTGACAAATACGTACAGACCGATCCAAAAAACAGCCAAAATGGTTTTAAGATTGGCGGAAAACCTTTTTTCTACAAACTCAGGAATGGTGTATAATCCTTTTTCAATAAAGATGGGAAGAAAGAATTTTCCTACAATGATAAGCGTGATGGCCGCCATCCATTCGTATGAGGCTATGGCAAGACCCAGCGCAAAACCGGAACCAGACATCCCAATGAATTGTTCTGCAGATATATTCGCCGCAATCAATGAAGCTCCAATGGCCCACCAAGGCAGGGATTTGCCTGCTAAAAAATAGTCTTCAGCACTTTTCTCTTTTCCCCCCTTATTGCGAGATACCCACAAGCCCAACCCAAGTATAACCAGGGCGTAGATAACAAAAATGAGATAGTCAATAAACTCAAAACTGGAATTCATAATAAGATTTTTTTAAAGGTTACGAATTTTTTTTTCCCATGCCCACGCGGTCTTGAGGGCTTCTTCCAAATTATTTTCGGCTTTCCACCCCAACTCGAGATTGGCCTTAGTGGTGTCTGCGTATGCAGAAACAATATCACCTGCTCTGCGGGCTGCTATTTCATATTTAAGGGCAATTCCTGAAATTTTCTCAAAAGTATTAATGACCTCAAAAACGCTGTTCCCCTTACCTGTCCCCAAGTTGAATACTTCGAAACTTTCTTTTTGCTTTTGGTTAAGCATTCTTTCCAAGCCAACTACATGCGCTTTTGCCAAATCTACCACATGGATATAATCCCTGATACACGAGCCGTCGGGTGTTGGGTAGTCATCCCCAAATACCATTAATTTTTTGTGTAAACCTGCTCCAGTCTGGGTTATAAAAGGCACCAAATTTTGTGGTTTACCCTTAGGTAATTCACCAATTTCATTACTGGGGTGACTGCCGATGGGATTGAAGTACCTCAAAGAGATTACTTTTAATAAAGGATTAGAATGGGTATTGTCTTTCAGAATGTTTTCTCCTACTTGCTTGGTATTTGCATAAGGAGATGCAGCTTGTTTGATCGGTGCCTCCTCCCCAATGGGTAAGGTATCAGCTTGACCGTACACAGTGCAGGAGGAACTGAAGATAAATGAACACGTTTTTTTGTTTTTTTCTACAACTTGTAAGAGGTGAATCAACGATCCCAAGTTGTTCTCATAATAGGAGAGGGGGTCGCTTACGCTTTCGCCCACTGCTTTTGATGCTGCAAAATGAATTATACCCTCAATATCTGGGTGTAGATAGAAAATCTCAAAAACCTTTTCTTTGTTTCTAAGGTCAAACTGAAGAAATTCGGGTGCTGTACCAGTAATGTTTTTTATGCCTTTGAGAACATCATCGCTGCTGTTGGAAAGGTCATCGACAATGACAATATCATGGCCTTGCTGAATTAATTCAACACTGGTGTGGGAGCCAATATATCCCAAACCACCCGTGACTAAAATTTTTGAAGGCAAGACAGTATTGCTATTTGGTTTCTAACAAATTTAATTTATTTTTTGATTCCTCAATTTTTTTTAAACAGCATAAATAATGACACCTCACTTATTCGTATTGTCTTTAATGTTGTTTTACAGGTGTAAAAACAATGCCCAACCAAATTTTCTATTTATTGAACCCCATAAATCAAAATAACAGTGAAAAAGCTTATCCGATTGTCAACTGATTAAGTCTATCTTTGCGGCAATTATAAATAGAATGAAAGAAATAAGAAACATCGCCATTATTGCTCACGTAGATCATGGAAAAACTACATTAGTTGATAAAATCATGCACCATTGTGCATTGTTTAGAAGTAACGAAACTAAAGGAGAATTAATTTTGGACAACAACGACTTAGAGCGAGAGCGGGGGATTACCATTCTTTCTAAAAATATTGCAGTAGAATATAAAGACACCAAGATCAATATAATAGATACTCCTGGCCATGCCGATTTTGGTGGGGAGGTAGAACGCGTTCTCAACATGGCCGATGGAGTTTTACTCCTAGTGGATGCCTTTGAGGGTCCTATGCCTCAAACGCGATTTGTTCTTCAGAAAGCATTGGACTTAAAAACCAAACCCATTGTTGTGGTCAACAAGGTAGATAAAGAAAACTGTACCCCAGAGGAAGTTCACGAAGCCGTTTTTGACTTGATGTTTGAACTGGGTGCAGAGGAATGGCAGCTCGATTTCCCCACGGTCTATGGTTCAGCAAAAAACAATTGGATGGGTGAGGACTGGAAAACCCCCACCACCTCAATAGCACCTTTATTGGATATGGTATTGGAACATGTTCCTAACCCTCAAACTCCAGAGGGAAATTTACAAATGTTGATTACCTCTATGGATTTTTCATCCTATACGGGACGTATCGCCATTGGTCGTCTTCATCGGGGCAGCTTGTACGCCAATCAATCAGTGGTTTTAATGCACACAGACGGCACACAAACAAAATCTCGTATTAAGGAACTGAACCTTTTCGATGGTTTGGGAAGAAAAAAAGTGGACGAGGTAAAAGCTGGTGACATCTGCGCGATCATTGGGTTTGAATCTTTTAATATTGGAGATACAATTGCCGAAGCTGAGGCACCTGAAGCCTTACCCACCATCGCAATTGATGAGCCCACCATGAGCATGCTTTTTACGATCAATGACTCCCCATTTTTTGGTAAAGACGGGAAATTCGTAACCTCACGTCATATTAAAGAACGTTTGGACAAGGAATTGGAGCGCAATTTGGCTCTGCGGCTGGAGGAAACCGATGCAGCAGATAAGTTTTTGGTATTTGGACGCGGGGTAATGCATCTCTCCGTTTTGATTGAAACCATGCGCCGGGAGGGATATGAGCTCCAAATCGGTCAACCGCAGGTAATCATAAAGCAAATTGATGGGGTGAAATGTGAGCCCATTGAGACCCTGACCATAGATTTACCCGAGGACATATCGGGTAAAGCCATCGAAATGGTAACCCTAAGGAAAGGAGAGATGATCAGTCTTGAAAATAAGGGGAACCGAATGCTGTGTGAATTTATTATCCCCTCCAGAGGGATCATTGGATTGAGGAATCAGTTATTGACCAATACCGCAGGGCAAGCCATTATGAACCATCGTTTTTTAGAATTTCAACCTTTTAAGGGAGAAATACCCAGCAGGATTAATGGATCCCTTATATCCATGGAAAAAGGAAGTGCAATCCCCTATGCCTTGGATAAGCTGCAAGAGAGAGGGAAATTTTTTGTGGCACCCAACGAAGAAGTTTATACTGGGCAAGTCATAGGTGAAAATACCAGGATGGACGACTTGGTAGTCAATGTAACCAAAACCAAAAAACTATCTAATGTAAGAGCCTCTGGAACTGATGATAAGGTTAGTTTGGCACCTCCCATAAAATTTTCCTTAGAGGAGGCATTGGAATACATTCAATCCGACGAATATGTGGAAGCCACTCCCCAATATTTACGCATTCGAAAAATATTTTTAGACGAAAACGAGCGGAAAAGGAATTCCAATCCATAGCGGATTCTCACTTTAAATTTCATTTTAAATGATGCCGACGCTTTATTATTTAAATTGTAATTTAATGGTTACACACAAATCTGTCTTTTGAGAATCTACATTTATTTACTTTTTTCAGGCCTTTTTTTGTTTGCCCTTGGGTGTAATGAAGCGACTGAACCATTACCCCGTATCGCAATTGCTGGATTGGGCATTGAATCGAGCACTTTCTCTCCTGCAAAAACTACAGAAGAAGCCTTTCATGCACAACATGGTCTGGCCATATTAGAAAACTATCCCTTTCTGACTTTGGGTCACAAAAATAGGGAGAGGGCGCAATATTTTCCAGCATTGAGAGGGAAGGCCCTCCCTGGTGGAATAGTTACCCGCGCGGCCTATGAATCACTGCTGCATAAAATGTTAGAAGCCTTAAAAGAAAACCTACCCTATGACGGTCTCTTTTTTGATATCCATGGAGCCATGAGTGTGGAGGGACTCGATGATCCCGAGGGGGATATGATCACGAGAATCAGAGCAGTGATTGGTAAAAAAACTTTAATTTCTACTTCGATGGATTTACATGGAAATGTATCCAAACGATTGGCACACCAATCCGATTTGATTACCTGCTATCGTATGGCACCACATGAAGACGCAGTCCAATCCAAACAACGCGCATTAGAAAACCTTATCGACAGGATAGAATCTAAAAAAGGAAAACCACTTTATAAAGCCTGGATTCCCGTTCCCATTCTCTTGCCAGGAGAGAAAACAAGTACACGAATCGAGCCCGGAAAAAGCTTGTATGCCCAGGTACCCATTGAGGCCGCTAGAAAAGGTGTCCTCGATGCTGCCATATGGATGGGATATCCATGGGCAGATGCACCGAGGAATCATGGTGTGGTAATGGTCGTCGGCGACGAGGAGGAAGCTGTCCGTGAAAGCGCGACTCGCTTGGCAAACCACTACTGGTCCGTAAGGAATGAGTTTGTTTTTGTCGCCCCTACAGCATCTTTTAATGAAAGCATGGCGCTGGCGTTACAAAGTAAAAACATACCTTTTGTTATCAGCGATATGGGGGACAACCCCACTGCTGGAGGGGCTGGTGATGTGACATGGACCCTGAGAGAAATATTGGCGAGAACAGAATTTCAAAATCCCAATGGACCCGAGCTGATCTATGCTTCCCTTCCTGGTCCAGAATTTATCGAAAATGCTATGGCTGTTGGCATAGGAGGTTTTGTTTCAGGACCTGTGGGGGCCGCAGTGGACAATCGATATGCGGGTCCCATTCAATTGGAAGGTACCTTGCTGTCGATTCGAGAGGGAGATCAACATGCGGAGGTTGAAGCTGTGGTTCAGGTGGGTAGTGTAAAAGTTATCGTGACCAAAAAAAGAAAGCCCTATCACTACGAGAAAGATTTTACAGCATTGGGACTCAACCCCAAAACAACCGATATATTGGTTGTAAAAATCGGGTATTTGGTGCCTGAGTTATACGACCTAAGGGGAGGGTGGATTATGGCCTTGACCCCTGGTGGAGTCGATCAAAATTTGGAGCGATTGGACTACAAAAGAATCAAGCGCCCCATGTTCCCATTGGACGAAGAATTCCCTGATCTTGACTTAAGCGCCCAGTTAATTCCTCCCTCCTATCAACCTTTTTAATTCCAACTCAATGATAAGCAGACTAACCGTATTGCTGATTTTCTCCTCCACCGTATTATGGTCTCAACGGCCCAAGATGGACTTACCTTTAAGTGATACGATTTATAAAATTACAGATAATGATACCCTCAAAGTACACTGGTATGCCCCAGTAAAAAATACTGATAAACCTACGCCTGCTGTGGCGTTCTTTTTTGGAGGAGGATGGCGCGGGGGAAGCTACGAGCACTTTAAAAGGCAGGCTTTATATTTTGCACAGCGCGGGTTGACTACTTTTCTTTTTGATTACCGAGTTGAATCGCGCCAGGGAACCAGTCCCGTAGCTTGTATTGAGGATGCCAGAAGTGCCATTCGATTTATAAAAAAAAATCACTTAAAATTTAACATTGACCCTCTAAAAATAGTTTCCTCGGGTGGCTCCGCTGGAGGACATATTGCAGCAGCAACGGGAACGCTAAGCACCATCAACGCTACCTCCGACGACTTGGCTGTTGATCCTACCCCTGCCGCCATGGTATTATTTAACCCAGTATTCGACAATGGACCTGGGGGTTATCACGGGGCTGCGGCTAAAGAATGGATTGAAAAAGATTTTCTCTGCCATTGCCAAAATAATAAAGTCAGAAATGGAAAATGGGCCCGTTTATTTAAATTCCGATACCACGAACTGTCACCACTACACAACATCACCGATAAAACCCCACCAACACTGGTGATGCTGGGCAAAAAAGATCATTTGATTCCCGTAGCGACGGCACTCAAGTTTCAAGATATAATGAGAGGGTTGGACAATACCTGTAAAGTTCTTCTATACGATGGGGGGACACATGGATTTTTCAATGGTAACAGAACTGGATCCAGTAGTGAAAATAGGGTTTTGGCGGAATATTTCTTCCAAACTCTTCAAGCAGCTGAAGATTTTTTAGTCAAGCTCAATCTGTTGGAAACTTCGGAGGAGGTAAGGGATTATTTCGATTAATTTTTTCTCTTTTAAATTTCCGTATCGACATTAATTGCTACTGTGTTAATAGACCCAGTGAAGAAAAAATACAGACCATAGCATTAAACGAAAGTGATGGCGGATCCTTCTTTTCCTGCCCTTCCTGTTCTTCCAATTCGGTGAATATAACTCTCTTTTGAACTTGGAATTCTGTAGTTGATCACATGGGTGATGTTGTCGATATCGATTCCCCTGGAAGCAACATCTGTAGCTACCATGACTTGAATGGACCCTGATTTGAATTTCTGGATTGCTTTGGATCGGTATTGCTGTGACTTGTCTCCGTGAATCTCATCTACTTTTACCTCAAACTTTTTTAATACCCGACACAATTTAGAAACTTGCCTCTTGGTTTCTGAGAAAATCAATACTTTTTTGAATTCCTTTTTTCTCAAAAGGTCGATCAGCTTTTGATTTTTTTCTTCATCGTCTTTGGTCCTAATGACCTCTTGGTAAATATTATCCGTATTGGCTTTTCCCTCAGACACCCTTACTCTTTCGTAGCTATCAATCAATCCATCGATGATGGTTTTCTGCTTGGGGTTTTCTGTGGCTGAGAAAAGGATGGTTTGATTCCTTTGGTGCATTTGATCAATGATCTTCTTAACTTCCTGAAGAAATCCCATATCCAACATGGTATCAAATTCATCCAGCACCACTTTGTCAAAATCGTGTAATTTCAAAGCCCTTCTGTTGATCATATCATTGATTCTTCCTGGGGTTCCGATTATCACATGATTGAGCCGTCGGAGTTTGTCAATATCCTTATTAATGCTTGTACCGCCTATAAAACAACTGCTGTAGATTTTGAGTCCTTTGCTCAAACTTCTAAGTTCTTGATCCACCTGTTGTGCCAATTCTCGGGTGGGAACCAGTACAATGGTCTTGTGCCGCTTTTTATTGGTCAAAAGAAGATCTATGATGGGAATCAAAAACGCCCCTGTTTTTCCTGTACCCGTGTTGGCGATGCCAATGATATTGTCACCTCTGGAGATGATTTCAAAGGTTTTATCTTGAATTTCGGTAGTCTTGACAAACCCTTTCTTACTAATTCTTGATTGGAGTTCGGGATGAATCTCCAACGCACTAAATTCTCTGGTTGAGATGGCTTTTTTTTGTTCCTCCAATTTGATGGTTTTGTTGACCATCATCTTCGGGTCTAAATCTGACTTTTTAAAACGCCCTCCTGATTTTCCCCCACCGCGACTATAGCGTTTGGAGTTGTTGCTTTTTGATCGGTCCCTGCTGGTATTTCTGTCTCCACCTCTTGCATTTCTTTTTTGTGAGGACCCAGCATCTTTTTGCTTTGCTGAGGGAGTGCTGTTGTTGTCCTGATTGTCGGATTTCTTTGTCCAGCTGCTTTTACTTTTATTTTTTTTTCTGGGGGGATGGTCTTTTCTGGTTTTTCCTCTCATATGGATGGGAAGCTTATGGCCCTTGTTTTAAGGTTATACGCGTGATTTTTTTAGTTATTGGTCTAATTGAACCAAAAAAGGAAAGATGTTTTTTGAATTGTTTCCCCTCTCATTTTAAGGACGTGCAAATTTAGTGTTTTAAAACGATTCGGTGACAGGCCCTTAATATTAGTTTTTTATTTTGTCTATTAATCAACTAATTCCCATGAGAAATTTATTATTTAAAATAAAACTTACTTTTCTTATTTTGACCACGACCTTAAATTTTTCACATGCGGCAGATAAATACAATCTCGTGTATGTTGAACAAGAAGGTTGTATAT
>OZSS01001024.1_pt1 | contig 13199 bp, 11 predicted proteins | sample 1779911 | NCBI WGS metagenome assembly OZSS01 (sample SAMEA2603589, study PRJEB24840) | metagenome | biome: Water; feature: Photic zone; material: Seawater sample | place: Mediterranean Sea | collected 2013-11-12 | depth 10 m | reverse complement strand
GTATTATAGAAAATAAATGAATATTATAAGTGTTGTTAATTTCTTTATAAATAGTTTTAGGAAAAATAAGAATTATCATTTAAAGGAAAAGACTAACAAATAATAAACAATGTAAAAACCTGATTTACAAACAAAAAGTAATAATGTAAACAATTGTTAACAAGTTTAAAAACAACATCAGGGTTAACAACTAATACAAACAAAAGCAAAAAAAAAGAGTTAGAAAAAGTAAAAGAAATGTTTAGAAAAAAAAATAAAGAGAATTATTAAAAATAAAAGAACAACTATTAACAACATATAAAGAAATAATAAAGGAATTACTAAATTGAAAAAATGAAAATAGCAATAGGTAACGATCATGCAGGAGTTGAGGTAAAAAGAAAAATAGAGAGCTACCTTTCTCAAAAAGGTCACGTGGTTATTAACAAAGGGTATGATGGAAAAGAAAAAGTAGATTATCCGGACTTTATACACCCTGTCTCATTAGAGGTAAAGGAAAAGAAAGCACAGATAGGGGTAATAATATGTGGGAGTGGAAACGGAGCAGCAATGACAGCAAATAAACATAAAGGAATAAGAGCAGCAATATGCTGGAGTGAAGAAATCGCTGAACTCGCAAGAAAACACAACAACGCGAACATAATAAGTATACCCTCACGTTTTTTATCGGAAGAAGAAATAATAAACATAACCGAAACCTTTATTACAACAAATTTTGAAGGAGGAAGACATAAAAGAAGAATAGAAAAAATTGATGAAAATGATTGAGTGGAGAGAACAAAGATTTTCCGAAATAAACACAGAGGAGTTTTATGAAATATTTAAGTTTAGAAGCGAGGTTTTTGTTGTAGAGCAAAAAATATTATACAATGACTTTGATTATAAAGACTACAATGCTATTCATTTATCAGGGTTCATGAAAGATAAGCTAATGGCATATGCAAGAATTTTTGATACTGGAGATTATTATGAAAACAATCCTGGTTTTGGAAGAGTGGCAGTTCAAGAAAAAGAAAGAGGAAACAGCTATGGAAAGGAACTAGTAAAAAAATGTATAGAGGTTTGTGAAAACAATTTTGAAGCAAAAGAAATTAAAATTTCTGCACAAGAGTATTTAGAAAAATTTTACTTAGACCTAGGTTTTGAGTTTAGAGGAGAACGATATATGGAGGATGGAATTCCTCACTGTGCGATGTATTATAATAGAAAAAACAACTAAAGAAGAAGAGCTCTAATTAAACTATGTTGTTTATAAGAAGCTTAAAGTCTTTTTCAATAGCAGAAAAAGAAACTGCTTTATCACAAGAATAAATAAACATAAACCAGCCACCGTTATAAGACATCAGCTCACCGGAGTGTTTTCTAACAACAACACGAAGTTGTCTTTTCAACTTATTACGATCAACAGCAAGGGAAAAGTTTTTTTTTGGAATAGACACGACAAACCGAGAATCAGCATTATTTAAAAGATAAACACAATTGAGAAAAGAAGAAGACACCCTTTTGCCAGAACCAAACAACACATCAATGTTTTTATTTCCTTTAAGCGGTTTCATTAGGAAAAAAATTCATTTAAAGAAAAACTATTCTCTAGCCGCACGCCTTTGTCTGTATTTTTTAAAGACACCAATTCATTATATGGGTCGTGTTGCAGAAAGAGAAGAGTCTCGGCTTCTAAACAATTTTTTAAAACCCTATACTTCTCCTCCATCGTGACCAAAGGCCTAACATCATAACCCATTAAATATGGAACAGGAATATGACCAGCGGTAGGGACCAAATCAGAAGTGAAAAGAATAGATCGCCCCTTATACTTAACCATAGGCAAAGCCATTTTTTCAGTATGGCCATCAACAAGTAAAAGATCAAACCCAAGCTCTTTACAAAAACCATCATCAACTCCATCATAAAGGTTTAGCTGACCAGATTCTTCTAAAGGCAAAAGGTTTTCTTTTAAAAAAGAAGCCTTTTCTCTTGGGTTAGGGCTTGTGTTTGCCCAATTCCAATGTTTCTTAGAACACCAAAAGCGAGCATTTTGAAAAAGGGGGACAATTTTGTCGCCCTCTCGTTTTGTTGCACCACCGCAGTGGTCAAAATGAAGGTGAGTAAACAAAACATCAGTAACATCTTCTGTAGAGAACCCGTTTAACCTCAAGGAATTTTCCAAAGATGCATCTCCGAATCGGGAGTAATGACTAAAAAACTTTTCGCTCTGTTTGTTGCCAAGACCAGCATCAACTAAAACAAGTCTTTTTCCTTCCTCAATTAAAAGACTACGCGCGCTCATTTCAATTCGGTTACTTGAGTCGGCTGGGTTTGTTTTTTCCCACAAAACCTTAGGCACAATACCAAACATTGCTCCACCGTCAAGTTTAAAATTACCAGTTTCAATTGAATATAAATTCATGTTAATCGTTGATTTTAAGGACAGCCATAAAAGCTTGCTGAGGAATCTCAACACTTCCAACCATTCTCATTTTCTTTTTACCTTTTTTCTGTTTTTCTAACAGCTTTCTCTTTCTTGTAACGTCACCACCATATAGTTTAGCGGTTACATCCTTTCTGTAAGCCTTAATTGTTTCTCTTGAAATAATTTTAGCACCTATTGCCGCTTGAACAGGAATATCAAACTGTTGCCTTGGTATTAACTCTTTTAGTTTTTCACACATTTTTCTACCCATTCTCTGAGCATTGTCGAAATGAATTAACGAAGACAAAGCGTCAACAGGTTTTCCATTAAGCAAAATATCTAAACGGACAAGCTTTGATGCAACAAAACCGGTGGGCGTGTAATCAAATGAAGCATACCCCTTGGAAACAGATTTAAGACGATCATAAAAATCAAAGACAATTTCCGCTAAAGGAAGCTTAAAGTTAAGCTCAACCCTTTCTGTTGTTAGGTATCTTTGGTTTTTAATTTCTCCTCTTTTTTCAATACAGAGCGTTAATACATTACCAACAAACTCTGACTTTGTTATGATTGTTGCGTCAATATAGGGTTCTTCTACTCTATTTAAACTAGATGGGTCAGGAAGGTCAGACGGGTTGTTAACCTGAATTTCTTTAGACGGATCTTTGTTTACATAAGCCTTGTATGAAACATTTGGAACAGTCGTTATTACCGACATGTTAAACTCCCTTTGCAGCCTTTCTTGAATAATTTCTAAGTGAAGCATACCTAAAAAACCACACCTAAAACCAAAACCAAGAGCTGCAGAACTTTCAGGAGAAAAAACCAGAGAGGCATCATTAAGTTGAAGCTTTTCCATACTAGACCTTAAGTCCTCATAATCATCAGTGTCAACTGGATATATACCAGCATAAACCATTGGTTTTACTTCTTCAAAGCCTTCAATAGCATCAACATTTGTATCACTAACAAGCGTAATAGTATCACCAACTTTCACATCTTTTGCTTCTTTTATACCGGTAATTAAATAACCAACATCGCCAGTTAAAATCTCTTTTTTTGGAACCTGACTTAATTTAAGTGTGCCTACTTCCTCAACGCCATAATCTTTTCCTGTAGACATAAACCTGACCCTATCACCCTTTGAAAGCTTTCCGTTTACAACCTTAAAATATGTCTCAATCCCACGATATGGATTAAAAACAGAGTCAAAGATTAGTGCTTGCAAAGGAGAGTTTAGGTCTCCTTCTGGAGCGGGGACCCTATCAATAATCCCTTTTATTATATCTTCTATACCTTCTCCAGTTTTTGCTGAGGCAAGAATAACCTCTTCAGGCTTACACCCAATCAGAGAAACAATTTCGTCAACAACAACCTCTGTGTTTGCGGAAGGCAGGTCGATTTTGTTTACAACAGGTATAATTTCTAAATCATTGTCAACAGCTAAATACAGATTAGATATTGTTTGTGCTTGAATACTTTGAGCAGCATCCACAACTAACAAAGCCCCCTCACATGCAGCGATAGCTCTAGAAACTTCGTAAGAAAAATCTACATGACCAGGCGTGTCAATTAAATTCAATATAAATTTTTCATTACCCGTCTTATAATCCATCTGTACCGCATGAGATTTTATTGTTATACCTCTTTCCCTCTCAAGATCCATGTCATCCAATAATTGGTCCTGTTTTTCTCTATCTGATACAGACCCAGTAAAATCAAGAAGACGGTCAGCAAGCGTGCTCTTTCCATGGTCTATATGGGCAATAATACAGAAATTACGTATGTTTTGTGACACAATAAATATTTCCGACAAAGATACTTACTTTGTATAATCTTTAAGGTTAACACATAAATAAATTCAAGAATTGTTAATTTTGCCACATGCTTAAAATAGGAAACATAGAACTTCCTGAATTTCCATTGCTGCTTGCACCTATGGAAGATGTTAGCGATCCACCCTTTAGAGCTCTGTGTAAAGAGCAAGGCGCGGATGTAGTTTACACTGAGTTTATATCAAGTGAGGGATTAATAAGAAACGCAGCAAAAAGCACAAAAAAACTAGACATCTACACAAAAGAAAGACCTGTCGGAATTCAAATATTTGGATCAAACCTTGAGTCTATGTTGGGCGCGGTAGATATAGTAGAGAGAACAAACCCAGATATAATTGATATTAATTATGGGTGTCCTGTAAAAAAAGTTGTTTGTAAGGGAGCAGGGGCAGGAATTTTAAAAGACATTCCGCTTATGGTAAGTCTTACCAAAGAAATAGTAGAAAGGACAAACCTACCTGTAACTGTTAAAACAAGACTTGGTTGGGATGAAAAGACAATTAAAATTGTAGAGGTGGCGGAGAGATTACAGGATGTTGGTATAAAAGCTATATCTATCCACGGAAGAACCAGAGCTCAAATGTATAAAGGATTTGCGGATTGGACTAAAATAGCAGAAATAAAAAACAACCCAAGAATACACATTCCAGTATTTGGAAATGGAGACGTAAATACTCCAGAAAAAGCGAAAGAGATGAGGGATGAATATGGTTTAGATGGGGCAATGATAGGAAGAGCGTCAATTGGAAACCCATGGTTCTTTGACCAAGTAAAACACTATCTTAAAACAGGAGAAAAAAAACAAGAACCAACAATTGCAGAGAGGGCAGATACGGCTATTCGTCACCTGAAGATGGCTGTTGAATGGAAAGGAGAAGTTTTGGGTGTACTAGAGACAAGGCGACACTATGGAAACTACTTTAAAGGGATAGCAAATTTTAAAGACACAAAGAGTAGAATCTTAAATGAAAAAGATCCAGAAACAATTATAAAAGAACTTGAAGGTGTTAAAAAAAACTTTTCAGAAGCAGTTCTTTATTAAGTTTTAGCATTAGAGCTAGAAGACCAGGCAGAGGTTACAATCCCCATAAAAACAATTGTTGTAAAAACAATAATCACATTAGAAGCAGTTAAAGACACAGGGTATGGAATAGAGGTGCCGGGAACATAAACGAAAGAATAAAAATTCTGAATCGTTATTAATAACCATGCAATACCAAGGCCTAACCCAGTTCCAAAAACTGTAGTAAAAACTCCAAGAGAAAAGAAGATGCTGTTAAAGTCTTTTTTTTGACCACCCAATATCTCAAGAACACGTAAATCTTTCCTTTTCTCAACCATCATTATTGTAATTGAGCCAACAAGATTAAACATGGAAATTAAAGCCACCAGAGAAAAAATCAAATAAACAGCAATATTTTCAGTGTTAAGCATTTTGTATAAAGCTGGGTTTAGGTCCTGCTTGTCCAATACAGAAAAATTAGAAGCAAACAGACTGTTTACCTCTTTTTCTAAATCAACCTTATTTATGCCACCATCTGAAATAACCTCAATAGATGTGTATGAGTTTTCACCCACCCCCATAAGAGAAGAAAGTGTTTTTAGAGAAGTAAAAGCAAACTTCTTTTCAATATCAGAACTTATTTGATATACACCCTCAATATCTAATGTTTTAGTATTAAATGGGGAAAAACTAAACAAAGACTTTGAGTCTTTCTTTGCAGCTGTTGCTAAAAGAGAGAAATCATCACTCATTACAACTTCAAGGGAGGAGGCTAAATCCGCACCCAAATAGATGGCGTTTGGTTTACTGGGAGAAAAAGCACCAATAAGAGACAGCGAGTCAAGCATCGAGCCCATGTAATAATCTTCATAGACCCCCTTAAGTATAACAGCGCCAGAATTAAGCTCATTAGAAAGGGCAACTTTCTCTTCAATAACAGGAGAGGCATCCAGCACACCCTCAACACCCTTTATCATATCTAAATCATCTTGACTTATCACAAAATAGCTTCCTGTTTTTGGAATAATTTTCAACTCTGGATCAAATGAGCTTGTATATGTCAAACCAAAATCTTTAAGGCCAGCAAACCCACTTAAAACCAGAAGAAGAACACATGCTGCTGAGACTATCATAAAAAAAGCAAACCCATTAATTCTATTCACTATTGTTTTTTTGTCTTTGGAAAAAAAGTAGCGAACAGCAATTTTATATATATAAGGTTTGAACATTATTAATTAATAGGATTGTCGGGATAGTTAATAGAGTCATCAACAGAGTCAATATAATCTAAAGAGTCGTCAATAAAGAAAGCAAGCTCTGGAATTTTTCTTAGATGGTTTTTAAGAGACATAGATAGGTCGTGTTTAATTCTAGCAGCATTATCTTTAATTAGAGCTAAGTGCTGAGCTGAACTGTCACTTGGAAAAATACTTAAATAAACCTTGCATAAAGAAAGGTCAGGGGAAACCCTCACACGAGTAACGGATATAATTAAATTCTTAACGCCACCTCGTCTAAGATCAGAACCAATTAATTCTGCAATTTCTTTTTGAATCAAAGAGGAAATCTTTTTTTGTCTTTGAGTTTCCATTTTTCAAAAGTACTAGAAATAAAAAACAATATTTAAGTTTTATAAAAACATTCCGAAATTGTATATTTGCGCTCTTACTGGTCCTATAGCTCAGTTGGTTAGAGTAGATGACTCATAATCATTTGGTCCCTGGTTCGAGTCCAGGTGGGACCACCCAGAAAAACCGTAATTATTTGTTTTACATATAGTTGCGGTTTTTTTATTACCTGTTTGGCAACATATTGGCAACAAAACCTAAAAAAATCTACTTACTTAGTGTAAAACATACACCCAGGGTCATTTTAAAAATCTAGTTTCTTTTTGGGGGATGTGTCTGGTAAATGGTGTATAATCTTTGGGGTGGGGGTGACAAATAATTAATAATCACTAACCTCTTTTCGCATCTACAAAACTCACATCCATCAGTATAATCACGAGTATTGCCTTGATTTAGTGTTTTATGAAGTTCTACTAGTGTTTTTTCTATTTAGAAAAATTGAGTAGTTTTTTTAATATTCTTAACTTAAGAATTAAAAAACAATGAAATATTTTATAATAATAACTTATCTGTTTTTTTGTCATGACTTAATTGGACAGAACTCAGATAAAAATGAAATTCTTAACATCATTGATCAGATAAAATATGGATGGGAAAATGGAGATGGTAAACCATTCAATGAAAACTTCTTAGACTTTAATGGGGCAAAATATTTTGAATCAGGTGGTAAAAACATAGGTCTTAATGATCTAATTTTAAATCATGTTGAACCTGAAAAGGATGCGTTATTTTTTCTTGAATTAAACTATTCCAATATAGATGTATTTATAGAAAATAATTTTGCGTGGGTTACTGCAGACACAGAGGTTAAAGGAAAGGTTAGAAGAAATGATTTAGAGTTTGATAAGACTGGGCATCAAACATATATTTTTAAAAAAATTGAGGGAAAATGGAAGGTTATACATTCTCATAGCTCAAGTAGGGATAGAAGGAATTAAAAAAACTTTTCATAGAAACTTACAGTTTAAAACAATAAAATAAACCCATAACCAATTAGGTGTTGTTATTCATTTTTTTATTTTTGTAATGTTATATGGATAAAATAACACATAAAATAACAGCTTTTGTAATGGCCTTTGTCGTGTTGTTCTCAACAACTTCATATGTCATTAATATTCACTATTGTGATGATGCTTTAGTAGAAACCTCTATAATGCATAAATCCAATGATTGCGAAATGGAAATGGAAAAATCTTCCACTGAAAAATGTTCTATTATCAATAAAAAATGTTGTTTTGACAAGCAATTATTAATTGAAGGTCTTGATGAAGGTCAGTATACACTTAATAATATTTCTTTTGAGCAAAAACTACTTATCGATTCATTTGTTTACACCTATATTAATTATTTTGAAGGGTTAGAAAAAAAAGTGTCTCTTTACGAAGAATACAAACCACCTTTTCTAATCAAGCGTATCTACAAGATTGACGAGACTTATTTAATTTGATTTTTAAACAATTAACTACATTATCTTATGACTTTATGTCGTACGGATAATCTACTGTATTAGGTGTTTTTTTGACATCATTGTTTAATTATTTAATTACGAAAGCCTATGCTGAATAAAAGCATAAAATTTTTAATAGAAAATAAAGTCATAGCTGTTTTAATGCTTATCCTTTTTACAGGATGGGGAACAGTAAATGCTCCATTTAATTGGGATACAGGATTTTTACCAAATAATCCTGTTGCTGTAGATGCTATTCCTGATATTGGAGAAAACCAACAAATAGTATATACCAAATGGGATGGTAGTTCACCACAGGATATTGAAGACCAAATAACCTATCCATTAACAACATCATTGCTTGGTATTCCAGGTGTAAAAACTATTCGTAGCTCATCAATGTTTGGCTTTTCAAGTATCTATGTAATTTTTGAAGAAAATGTAGAGTTTTATTGGAGTCGAAGTAGAATATTGGAAAAACTTAACTCATTACCAAGTGGTTTATTGCCAGATGGTGTTAATCCTACTTTAGGTCCAGATGCTACAGGTTTAGGACAAATATTTTGGTATACATTAGAGGGTCGTGATGAAAACGGAAATGTAACTGGAGGTTGGGACTTACAAGAATTACGAAGTATTCAAGATTACTATGTTAAATATTCACTATCATCTGCAAGTGGTGTATCAGAAGTAGCTTCTATTGGTGGTTACGTCCAAGAATATCAAGTGGATGTTAATCCTGAATTAATGCGACAATACAATATAGACTTAAATCATATTGTAACAGCGGTTAAGGAAAGTAATAAAGATATTGGTGCGCAAACTATTGAAATCAATAATGTAGAATATTTTGTGCGTGGTTTGGGTTATGTAAAATCTATTTTAGATATAGAAAACACTGTAGTTACTTCAGAAGACTATACAGCAATCAGAATTAAAGACATAGGTAAAGTATCGTTAGGTCCTGAAACACGAAGAGGTATTTTAGATAAGGAAGGCGCTGAAGTTGTTGGTGGTGTTGTTACTGCTCGTTATGGTGCAAATCCAATGGAAGTTATTAATAACGTTAAAGATAAAATTAATGAATTAAGCGCAGGATTACCTTCAAAAGTATTGGAAGATGGAAGTACATCAAAACTGACTATTATTCCTTTTTATGATAGAACGGAATTGATTCAAGAAACTTTAGGCACACTTAACGAGGCGTTAAAGCTAGAAATACTAATTACCATTTTTGTTATCATTATTATGGTATTTAATTTACGGGCTTCTGTGTTAATTTCTAGCTTATTACCTGTAGCAGTATTAATGGTGTTTATAGCAATGAAACTCTTTGGCGTCGATGCCAATATAGTAGCGCTTTCTGGTATTGCAATTGCTATTGGTACTATGGTAGATGTTGGTGTTATCCTTTCAGAAAACATTATTCGGCATTTAGATGAAAATAGAGAAAAACTGCCTGTAAATAATGTGGTTTATAATGCAACAATAGAAGTTTCAGGTGCAATTGTAACAGCTGTAATGACAACTATTATAAGTTTTATTCCTGTATTTACATTGATTGGTGCTGAAGGAAAATTATTTAGACCCTTGGCTTTTACTAAAACATTTGCACTACTAGCTTCTGTAATTGTAGCATTATTTTTAATACCGCCTATAGCATCTTTTTTATTTAGAAAAAAAACTATAAAAAGAAATTTTAAATATATTTTAAATGGTGTTTTAATAGCATTAGGTTTAATTGCTATACTCAATGGTTATTGGCTCGGATTGGTATTAATTTCTTTTGGAATTACAGCAGTTCAAAATCTTCAAAATAAGTTATCAGATAAACAAGCTAATCTTATAAATTTAATCATTCCAATATTCACAAGTATATTCTTATTGGCTGAATATTGGAGACCTTTAGGGATAGATAAAAGTATCTTTTCAAATCTCTTTTTTATAAGTTTTATTTGCTTTGGTTTATTAGGTGTTTTTAGCTTATTCATGAAATTTTACACAAGAATTTTAACGTGGTGTTTAGATAATAAACTATTGTTTTTATCTGTACCAACAGTTATTGTAATTTTTGGTTTTTTTATTATGAAAAATACAGGAAAAGAATTTATGCCATCCTTAAATGAAGGCTCTTTTCTGTTGATGCCAACTTCAATGCCACATTCTGGTGTAGAAGAAAATAAAAGAGTTTTACAACAATTAGATATGGCTGTAGCAAGTATTCCAGAGATAAAAACAGTAGTTGGTAAAGCAGGTCGAACAGAATCAGCTTTAGACCCAGCTCCATTATCAATGTTTGAGAATATAATTCATTACAAACCAGAATATATGCTGAACAAAAACGGAGAACGTCAACGCTATAAAGTAAATGATTATGGTTTATTTGAATTGAAAGATGGTCGATTCATTGCAAACCCTAATACTTCAGAAAATGTTATTTTGACTCCAGTCAATAACAATGAATTAATAGAAGATAATGATGGTGAGTTCTTCCGTAATTGGCGAACAGAAATACATTCACCAGACGATATTTGGAATGAAATTTTAAAAGCTACAAAATTACCAGGTGTGACTTCTGCACCAAAATTGCAACCTATTGAAACTAGATTGGTAATGCTTCAAACTGGTATGCGAGCACCAATGGGAATAAAGGTTAAAGGTCAAGACTTAAAAGAGATTGAAGAATTTGGTATACAATTAGAGGGTATTATAAAACAAGTTGATGGTGTAAAAAAGGAGGCTGTTTTTGCAGACCGCATTATTGGAAAACCTTATTTACTAATCGATATTAATAGAGAAAAAATTGCTCGATATGGAATATCTGTTAATGATGTACAAAACGTATTAAAAGTTGCTGCAGGCGGTATGGTATTAACCCAAACGGTTGAAGGTAGAGAGCGATATGGTATACGCGTTCGATACCCAAGAGAATTACGAGCTAATCCAAAAGATTTAGAACAGATTTATATACCAGTTCAAAAAGGTATTTCAGTTCCTTTGAGTGAGTTGGCAACAATAAAATACGAACAAGGACCACAAGTAATTAAAAGTGAAGACACCTTTTTAGTTGGCTATGTATTGTTTGATAAAATGGATGGCTTTGCAGAAGTAAACGTTGTAGAAAATGCACAAACCTTAGTTCAAGAAAAAATTAATAATGGCGAATTAGTAGTACCTAAAGGTATAAATTATCAATTCACAGGATCATACGAAAATCAATTAAGAGCAGAAAAAACTTTATCGTTTGTTGTACCATTAGCGTTAGCAATTATTTTCTTAATTCTTTATTTACAATTCCGTTCTTTTGGTACATCATTAATAATTTTTACAGGTATTGCAGTAGCATTTTCTGGCGGATTTCTAATGATATGGCTCTACGGTCAGGATTGGTTCCTAAATTTCAATTTCTTTGGTGAAAATCTGCGTGATTTATTTCAGATGAATCCAGTTAATTTGAGTGTAGCAGTTTGGGTTGGATTTATTGCGCTTTTTGGAATAGCAACAGATGATGGTGTTGTTATGGCAACATATTTAACACAAACATTTAAGAGAAATACACCAAATAATAAAAAGGAAGTAAGAGCATCTGTTCTAGAAGCAGGAGAAAAGAGAATAAGACCATGCTTGATGACAACTGCTACAACTATATTAGCGTTATTGCCAATATTAACATCAACTGGACGCGGTAGCGATATCATGATCCCTATGGCAATTCCAAGTTTTGGTGGAATGTTAATCGCCTTAATCAGCCTATTCGTAGTACCTGTTTTATATAGCTGGAAAGCAGAAGTTCAACTAAAAAGAACATCAAAATGAAACATACAAAAACAGTCTTTTTATTTTTCTTTATTCTTTTTATTTTAAAAGGAAATGCACAAAAATTAGAAACTTTAATTGACGAAGCATTATTAAATAATCCAGAGATTCAAAAAATTGATTTACAGTATAAAAGAGTTTCAGAAAAACTAAATGAGGTAAATACTATTCCTAATACCGAATTCGGTATGGGCTACTTTATAAGTGAGCCAGAAACTCGAACTGGAGCACAACGTTTTAAGATATCAGTAAAACAAATGTTGCCATGGTTTGGCACAATTACTTCAAGAGAAAATTACGTGGGTGCACTAGCAGATGCAAAATATGTGGAGATTGTTATAGTTAAACGAAAATTAATGGCTTCAGTATCACAATCCTATTACAAGTTGTATGCAAATAAAGCGAAACAAGAAATTCTAAATGAAAATATTAATTTATTAAAAACCTATGAAACATTGGCATTAACTTCTGTTGAGGTAGGTAAAACACCTGTAGTTGATGTGTTACGTTTACAAATACGTCAAAACGAATTACAGCAAGTAAAGGATGTGTTACAACAAGAGTTTTTAGCGGAACAAACCACTTTTAATAATCTTTTAAACAGAGAAGATGATATTGAAGTAACCTTTGTTGATGATCTATTGCTTCCAAATGAAGATTTTGAAACTACTAAAGAAAATTTAACATTTCATCCAGAATTATTAAAATTTGATAAACTCTTTAGATCTATTGAACAATCTGAATTACTAAACCAAAAAGAAAGCAGCCCTAAGATTGGATTTGGTCTAGACTATATAAATGTTTCTGAACGCCCTGATATAAACTTTATTGACAATGGTAAGGATATAATTATGCCAATGATTTCTTTATCTATTCCAATTTTTAATAAAAAACACAAATCTATTACAAAGCAAAATGAGTTAGAACAACAAGAAATTCTATATCAAAAAAAAGAAAAAAGAAACACTTTAGAATCACTATTAGATAAGGCTCTAAAGGAACGCATGTCAGCAAGAATAAGTTATAAGACAGCAATAAAAAACATTAAGCAATCTAATGA
>OZSS01001023.1_pt1 | contig 13208 bp, 12 predicted proteins | sample 1779911 | NCBI WGS metagenome assembly OZSS01 (sample SAMEA2603589, study PRJEB24840) | metagenome | biome: Water; feature: Photic zone; material: Seawater sample | place: Mediterranean Sea | collected 2013-11-12 | depth 10 m | reverse complement strand
CCCCATGAACCATTTAGCTCATTACCAAAAGCAACTTCAAGAGGAGAGCCAATCATGCCATCACCAAGCGCAAACTGATCAAATGAACCCGCGTCCAAAGAACCACGAATAATATTATTACCACCTTGATCAATATAGCCAAGTACTGCAAGTGCGTCGCCACCAGCGGCAGATAAAACACCAACCTCAGCGCTATAATCCGCTTTATCACCTTCGTGAGCTATTTTTGCTGTTACTTCAACTCCGGCTGCCTTAACTGCTGCCTCAAAGACATCTGCAAGACCAACACCATAGTCATTATTAATATAAGTGATAGCAACACTCTTTACACCTTTATCTGCAGTTATTGCTGCTAGAACTTGACCACCCCTTGCGTCAGATGGAGCCGTTCTGTAAAACAAACCATTGTCTTCTAATGTTGTCAAAGCGGGTGAAGTTGCCGCCGGTGATATATTTGGAATACCATAGGGCATTCCAACATTTTGAGTTATTGCTTTTGTAACTCCTGAGCAGTCTGCACCAAATATTGCCACAACACCCTCTGCTATGGCGACTTCCGCTGCTGTAACAGCTGCAGCTGAGTCAATACATGTCGCATCACCTTTAACTAAAGTAATTGTTGAACCATCTAACAGTTCCCCTGAAGCATTTGCTTCGTTAAAAGCTAGCTCCGCTCCATCCACCATCGGTGGCACAAGCGACTCTAGAGGTCCTGTGAAGCTCATAATCATACCAACTTTTATTTCATTAGCTTGGGCGGTACCAAAGCCAAAAGTGGCAATAGCTAGAGCAAACATAAATATTCTTAACATTTCGTTCTCCCTTTAAAATAGTTAATTATTCATTAACTTCCATTAAATATTAAAATAGAGCAAATTACAATGAATTATAGTACATAGAAAACTGAATGTGCTGCAGTGGAAATTTTCATTTTATTTTTGATAAAAAAACCATGTCATAAAATTGTAATAGTATGCCGTGAAGCTTTAATTATGATTCTAAAATGGGAGATATCAAAAAATGGGAAATACCTACATAATCAGAGATATAGTTGAATGTTGTTATAATTCTGGATTAGGCTATGATCTATCAAATTTTACAGACTTTTTTATTACGCAAAACGACCAGGTTAATGAAAGTACAATCAATCAAATCAAGTACTCATTAATGGATGCAAAAATCGATAGAACTCTTAATCAACCAATATCAAGATATACAAATATTATCTGTTATTAGGCTGGCGGGCCCGGCAGGACTCGAACCTGCGACCAATTGATTAAGAGTCAACTGCTCTACCAGCTGAGCTACGGGCCCAATATGATTAATTTAATCGCTCTTTTGCGATAAGCAACCTATTCAACGCACTGATATATGCTCTTGCTGAGGCAACTAATGTATCTGTATCCGCTCCCCTACCAGTGAAAGATATCCCCTCATCTTCCAGTCTAACGCTAACTTCGGCCTGTGCGTCTGTTCCCTCTGTTACTGCCTGTACTTGGTATAATGGTAAGGATGCTTCATGAGGAAATATGGATTTTATACAATTAAATATTGCATCTACAGGCCCATCGCCCGTTGATTTATTTTTCATGATTTCACCATCAACTTCCATCTCAAGCTCTGCACCTTGTGGTCCTTGCGTTCCCGCATTTACGATGAGTGATTTAAATTTTAGCCTCTCGCTTGTACTTGAAATTTCATCATCGACGAGAGCCATAATATCCTCATCGTAAATATTCTTCTTTTTATCAGCAAGTGTTTTAAATCTTTCAAAAGCATCTTGAAATGCATTATCGCCAAGTTTATATCCAAGATCTGCTAATTTTTCTCTAAACGCATGCCTTCCCGAGTGTTTTCCCATTACTAGTGACGACTCCTTAAGACCAATCGCTTCGGGGTTCATTATCTCGTATGTCTGGCTATTCTTTAGCATCCCATCTTGGTGAATACCAGACTCATGCGCAAAAGCATTTTTTCCAACAATAGCTTTGTTATACTGGACTGGAAAAGATGTTATAGCAGATACGAGCTTTGATGCTCGTAGTATTTTTGTTGTATCAATTTTTGTTTTATAAGGTAGTGCGTCAGAACGAGTGTTAATCGCCATAACAACCTCTTCTAGTGCTGCATTTCCTGCCCTTTCTCCGAGTCCATTTATCGTGCATTCAATCTGTCTTGCGCCGGCGTCGACGCCTGCTAAAGAATTGGCCACAGCAAGGCCAAGGTCATTGTGGCAGTGTGTAGAAAAAATAACTGAATCCGCGCCAGGCACTCTTTCCCGTAATGTTTTAATTAAATTATTGAACTCATGAGGGATAGCATACCCGACCGTATCTGGGATGTTGATAGTAGTTGCACCATTCTTTATTGCTACCTCACAACATTTACACAAAAAATCGATGGATGTTCTTGTTGCATCCATGCCTGACCATTCAACATCTTCAACATAGCTTCTTGCCAAGGTAACTGTTTTTTTTATGATTTCTAGAACTTCTTCTTCATTTTTTTTCATTTGATGTTCTAGATGTATCGGAGATGTGGAGACAAACGTGTGAATTCTACCTCTTTTTGCTTTTTTTACTGCTTCACCTGCTCTGTCAATATCCTCAGGAATCGCCCTTGCTAGTCCTGCGATGATTGAATTTTGTGATCTTTCAGCAATTTTTGATACAGCTTCAAAGTCACCGTTTGAAGCAATCGGGAATCCAGCTTCGATTATATCAACACCCATGTCGTCTAATAATTCTGCGACCTGAATTTTCTCATCAAGTGTCATTGTCGCGCCTGGTGATTGCTCACCATCACGTAGAGTTGTATCAAATATTCTTATATGGTTATCTTCGGAGCTCATCTACCCTTAGTTCTTTTCTTTATCAACTAATTTACCGGCTTTTATCCAAGGCATCATATCTCTTAATTTTTCTCCAACTTCTTCAACGGGATGAGCATCATTTAGACGTCTTATAGCTTTAAAAGTAGGCTGCCCAGCTTTACACTCGTTCATCCAATTTGTAACAAATTTTCCTGTTTGAATATCATTTAAGATTTTTTTCATTTCAAGTTTTGTTTCTTCAGTGACTAATCGCGGTCCTGATTGGTATTCTCCATATTCGGCTGTATTTGATATAGAATAATTCATATTAGCAATACCACCTTCATAGATGAGATCAACAATCAATTTAACCTCATGCAGACACTCGAAGTAGGCCATTTCTGGTGCATAACCAGCTTCGGTTAATGTCTCAAAGCCAGCACGGATTAACTCAACAAGTCCTCCACATAGAACAGCTTGCTCACCAAATAGATCAGTTTCACATTCTTCTTTGAAGGTTGTTTCAATGATACCTGAGCGCCCACCGCCAATACCACTTGCATAGGATAGGGCGACATCATGAGCGTTACCAGATGAGTCTTGGTGTATTGCCATTAGACATGGTACACCTCCACCTTTTTGGAATTCACCTCTTACGGTATGTCCAGGACCCTTAGGGGCCACCATTATAACATCGAGATCTTTTGACGGCTCAATAAGCCCAAAATGTATTGTTAAACCATGAGCAAAAGCAATAGCGGTTCCAGGCTTTATGTGGTCCTTTATATGATCTTTATATATATCAGGCTGAATTTCATCAGGTGCACACATCATTATCATATCAGCCCACGCAGATAATTCTGAAACTGACATAACTTTTAAACCGCTATCCTTAGCCTTTTTTGCAGAGCTGGAGCCATCCCTCAAGCCAATAGCTATATTCTTTATTCCTGAGTCCTTTAAATTTAGCGCATGTGCATGCCCTTGGCTTCCAAAACCAATAATCCCAACTTTCTTACTTTTTATTAGCCCAAGATCAGCATCAGTGTCATAATAAACTCTCATTTTTTTATCCCTATTCTATATTGTTAATGTATTAGATCTAAATTCATTCATAATATTATGTGCTTCCAGCACCTCTTTTTAACGCAGCCACACCAGTTCTTGATACTTCTGTAAGCCCTACACTTGCCATTAAATTAATAAATCTATCAATTTCACGGGTTCGTCCTGTTATTTGAAAAACAAAACTATCAAGGCTCGCATCAACTGTTTGCGCATCAAATGCTTCGGCCAATCGTAACGCCTCAAGCCTTTTGTTGCCTGTTCCTTTTACTTTTATTAACGCAAGCTCTCGCTCGAGAGCTCCATATTGACCATAATCCGCTGTAAGATCTGCCACTCTATGTACAGAAACCAGCCTATCAACTTGAACTTTTATTTTTTCAATAACACTTGGCGATCCAGATGTTACAAGTGTAATTCTGGATAATTGCTGTTTGCTTTCTGTTTCAGACACGGTAAGTGAGTCAATATTAAATCCTCTCGCAGCAAAAAGCCCAATGACTCTTGCTAAAACGCCTGGCTCATCGTCAACAATAATAGATAATGTGTGTCTCTCATCATCTTCACTTATTGAGATGATATCATAAGTAGAAGCAGGATTTTTTTTCATTTCATTCACTCATAAATTAATTTTTCAAACCATTATTTTTCCGTCATCATCAATAGCGTTTGCTACTTCTTCATCAGATACATTCTCACCAAGTAACATATCATTATGAGCCTTGCCAGATGGAATCATTGGAAAACAATTTTCAAGATTTGCAACAACACAGTCAAAAATAACAGGTCCTGGCGTATCGATCATCTCCAAAATTGCATCATCTAGTTCAGCAGGCTTTTTCGCGCGTATACCAGTTGCGCCGTAAGCCTCTGCAAGCTTCACAAAATCTGGTAATGAGTCAGAGTAACTCTCAGAAATTCGATTACCGTGTAATAACTGTTGCCATTGCCTAACCATTCCCATGTAGCTATTATTCAAAATAAAGATCTTTGTGTTAAGTTGATATTGAACTGCAGTTGAAAGCTCTTGAATATTCATTAGTATTGATGCATCCCCAGCAATATCTATAACCAGCGCGTCGGGCTTCGCAACCTGAACACCATTTGCAGCAGGGAAGCCATAACCCATAGTGCCCAAACCCCCTGATGTTAGCCATCGGTTGGGTTTGTCGAATTTATAAAATTGTGCTGCCCACATTTGATGTTGCCCGACTTCAGTCGTAATATATGTATCTTTGTTTTTTGTTAACTCATACAATCTTTGGATAGCGTATTGTGGCATAATTACATCTGAATTTGTTTTATATTGAAGGCAATTCACTTTTTTCCATGAGTCAATTTGACTCCACCATGAATCGAAAGATTGAAATTTATTATTTCTTTTCTCCATAATTTTTAGCGCTTCATTAAGGAATTTACCGCAATCAGCAATAATAGATAGGTCTACTTCAACATTTTTATTTATTGACGTTGCGTCTATATCTACATGAACTTTTTTTGATTTTGGGGAAAATTCATCAATTTTTCCTGTGATTCTGTCATCAAACCTAGCACCAATGCAGAGCATTAAATCACAATCATGCATCGCCATATTTGCTTCATAGGTGCCATGCATACCCAACATACCGAGCCAATTGTCTCCTGAACCTGGATAAGCGCCAAGACCCATTAACGTTGATGTAATTGGCATATTAGTTTTTTGCACAAATTTTTGTAATAATTTTGATGCTTTAGGACCTGAATTTATTATACCCCCGCCTGAGTATATAATTGGCTTCTTGGCTCTTTGCATAAGGTCTACAACTGCAAAAACAGCTTTGCTATCAATTGTACTTGGAGGCGTGTATGTTTTATGAGTCGTTTTAGATAAATTCTCGTATTCACCCTCTGCGAACTGTATATCTTTCGGAATGTCCACCAAAACCGGACCAGGACGACCTGATCTCGCAATATAGAATGCCTCATGCATAATACGTGGTAGATCTTTAATATCTTTTACCAACCAATTATGCTTAGTGCATGCTCTTGTAATACCAACAGTATCAGCCTCTTGGAATGCATCAGTTCCAATGAGATGTGTCGGTACCTGCCCACTTATACAGACAATAGGTATAGAGTCTAGCAAAGCATCTGTAAGCCCAGTTACGGCATTTGTAGCCCCTGGCCCCGAAGTCACGATGAGAACACCAACTTTACCAGTTGAACGGGCATAACCTTCTGCTGCATGTGATGCACCCTGTTCATGACGTACAAGAATATGCTTTACATTTTCCTGCTGAAATATAGCGTCATAAATTGGAAGTACTGCACCACCGGGATAACCAAAAACAGACTCAACACCCTGATCGTGAAGTGTTTGAATTACCATTTCTGCTCCTGTAATTTTTTTACCCATTCTTATTACCTTTTTTAAAAAAAATTTTCATAAAAGATATACCCAAAATTAAAAAAAGGGGCGTTTGCCCCTATCAAAGTATCACCATTAAGAACCCCCGGGGGACTCAGGTGATACAGAAGACGACCAGCAGATTTCTATTTAAGTACATCATTTAATCCATTAATATTAAATATATATCACAATATATTTCATAAAGAAAAATTAATCAATTTTTTTTATGAGAGATCAGAAATTTGTTTTACGTCATCAATCCAGTCCCAATCAATCATTTTTTTCCGTGCCCATGTTATTTGTCTTTTTACATATCTTTTTGTTTGATTATTTATATTAATTTCAACCTGTCCTTTATTAGTTTTACCATCTATTAAATCGATGACTTCTCCTACACCAATTGCTTTCATTGATGGATAGGCTGGTGGGACTTTGAGTTTACGAAGATCACTAACCTCTCTATACAGCTCTTCGCTCGATAGCATTTGGGTTGTTCTACTTTCAATATTTAGATGCAGATCTTCCTTCTTAGGGCAGAGATAAATAAATTTTGACTTTGACTTTTCTATGAGCTGAACACCCTGGTTTTCTTGCCAGTCCTGAATTGAAACACCAGTCTGCTCATAAACTTCAATGGCACGTAAAATTCTTGATGGATCATTTGGATTAATTTTTTCGTATGATTTTGGATCAATTTTTTTTAAGTATTCATGAAGATAATGCGTGTCATTTTCATCTTTAATTTTCAACCATTTGCTTCTTATTTCTTTGGAAATATTTGGTATTTCAGCTATTTCACCCAATAACCCAGAAAAATATAATCCTGTACCACCGACAATTATTGGTAATACATTTATTTTCTCCAAGAATACCAATAATCTTGCAATATCTTTTTGCCACTCACCGACTGAATACCTTATTTGAGGATTAACATAACCATACAAAAAGTGTGGAACGGTTTCTTGAGATTTGGTGTTTGGTCGGGCAGTTATAATTGATAGAACATCATATATTTGCATGGCATCAGCGTTAATTACCACACCATCATAGATTTTTGCCAACCGAACAGCCAGCTGAGACTTCCCAGAAGCTGTTGGACCTGAAATAAGAATTGAGCTATAATTCGACATCTACCTTAGTCTACATATAAAGAATGAAAAAATTACTTACAATAGTATCTAGTAAAGATAACAACATAACAACTGAAACCTTTACAGCGATTCAGGATTTTCTGAAAGTCGATATCAATATTAAATGGCTTGCTCGTGAGACAGCCTGTGAGATTTATTTTAGTTCGGATACGGCTATAATGGTTGATCAATTGGTTGAGTATTTTAATACTTGTTTATATGATTGGGCTTACCAAAATGCTCAACAAAATAATAAGCGTGTATTTATCTCAGATATGGACTCAACAATCATAAAACAAGAATGCATTGATGAGATTGCAGATCTTGCAAATGTAAAAGAAGAAGTGCAAGATATCACAAGAAGGGCAATGGAGGGAGAAATGGCGTTTGCTGATGCCTTAGAAAAAAGAGTTGGCTTGCTAAAGGGCGTGAAATTAGAACTTCTCAATGAAATTTTCCATAAGATTGAATTTAATGATGGTGCGGAAAAATTGCTAATAAATCTCAATAAACAAAAAATAAAAACAATACTGGTTTCAGGGGGATTTACTTTTTTCACTAAAAAAATATCAGAAAAACTTAATTTTCACGAAAATTATGCTAATAACCTGGAAGTGATTGATGATATTCTTACTGGTAAGGTTATTCCGCCAATAATTGACTCTATATCGAAAAAGCAAATCCTCAATAAAACTATTAAGTCTCATAAGCTCACAAATGCTGAAGTGGTGGCCATAGGTGATGGAGCGAACGACTTGGAAATGATAAAAGAAGCTGGCCTTGGAATATCTTACAAAGGCAAACAAATATTAAAAGCTAATGCTGATGCGCAGATAGAGCACACTGGTCTAGATAGCTTATTATACTTCATAGGTATACCAGAAGATAAAATAATTGGTTAATCTATAGAGATATCAATTGGAAATATTCTGATCATATTCTTACCACGCACTACTTTTATTAGAAGTAAGTTTTTGTCAGCTTTTTTGTATTTGTCAATGATACGAATAAATTGATTGACACTGTATAGATCCTGCTCATTAATCACGTTGATAACATCACCCTCCTGTAAACCTCTTTTGAATGCATCAGATTGATTGTCTATCTGCGTTACAACAAGACCCTTCTGGTCTGGGGCAAAATCATATTTGACCGATAATTCTTTACTTACATTGCTTAAGGAGAAACCAAGATTTAAAATAGAAGTATTATCTACATCTGTATTATCTGTATCGTCTGATAACTCTACAGGAACGAGGCTGTCCTCATTCAATCTTTCAATGACCACAGATTTGTTTATCGATTTATTTTTACGCCAAATTTCCACATCAGCCCGTGTGCCAACTTTTGTCTCTGCTACAACTCTTGGCAGTTCTCTCATAGTATCAATTGCTACGCCATTAAACTTCAGTATTATATCACCAGATTTAATTCCAGCCTGCTTTGCGGGTCCATCATCATCAACGCTCACGACGAGTGCACCACTTGCACCATTCATGCCAAGACTGGATGCAATATCATCGGATACTTCCTGAATTCTTACACCTAACCACCCACGCCTGGTTTCACCATATTTAATCAACTGCTCTATTACGGGGGTTGCTGTTTTTGATGGTATTGCAAATCCAATTCCTACTGATCCACCTGTAGTTGATATAATCGCTGAATTTATTCCGACTACCTTTCCGTTTGTATTAAATAACGGTCCACCACTATTCCCTCGGTTAATTGCGGCATCGGTTTGTATAAAATTATCATATGGACCTGACCTTATATCTCTATTTTTTGCTGAGACAATACCAGCAGTCACAGTTCCACCCAATCCAAACGGGTTACCTATTGCCATTACCCATTGTCCAACTTGCAGTTCATCTGAGTCACCAAACTCTAACGCAACCAAACTCTGTCCTTCAGCTGGCTCAACGCGTAAGACTGCAATATCGGTTTTGGTATCCTTCCCCAGTAGTTCGGCAGGTAGAATAACTCCATTGGAAAATATCACATCAATTTCATTAGCATCAAGTATCACATGAGCATTTGTTATTATTATACCCTCCTCATCAATCACGAAGCCTGAACCGAGTGAACTTGCAGACTCCGGTCTTTGAGAATTTTTATTCTTTTCGTACCAATCTCGAAAAACATCAGGTATGTCTTCCGGATTTAATCCATCGAAAGGGTCGCTTCTTTTCACGCTCTGCTTTGAAGATATGTTGACAACTGAGTCCGCATATTTTGCAGCAATCTCAGAAAAATCGGGATATGTATTTGCATGTAAAGGGTTTGCAAAGACGATTATTCCAAAGATAAGCAATATACCTAGAATTGATTTGATTTTATATATTTTTTGCATATTAACCTTCCGAAAAATTTCTTCCCGTTTTATTTAGAGATAGATTTTGTCAAAATTATGTTCTTAAACCAACCAGATTATCATTGCACCCACTGCTACCATTACAAGCCCAAAAATCCGAAGATTATTTGTATTCATTGACATTATTGATGCAAGCATACGTTTTGTTTGCTCAGGGAACAATGCGTATACAGTACCCTCAAATAATAAGAATACCGCAATCGCCAGAATGAAGACATCCATAACTAGTCAGAGCCAAGAGGATCTTTAAAGTAATTGAAAAAATCAGTATCAGGTGAAATCACCAAGCGTGTGTCACCAGACTTCAAACTTTCTTCGTACGCCACCATTGAACGATAGAACTTGAAAAACTCAGGGTCTCTGCCGTATGACTCTGCGTATATGCTGTTTCGCTCAGCGTCACCTTCACCTCTAGTGATTTCTGAGATCTTATTAGCTTCAGCAATGATGATCTTTGCTTCCCTGTCTGCTACTGATGTTATGATTTTAGCTTGCTCTTGACCCCTTGCTCTGATGTCATTTGCTTCCTTGGTTCTTGCTGTTTGCATTCTCATGTATACAGCTTGGCTGTTAGCCTCAGGTAAATCGGCTCTTCTGATTTTTACATCTATAATTGACATTCCAAGAGCGGCCGCCTCATTATTCACCTGCTCCGTGATCTTTTTCATCAATTCTGGGCGCTTATCTTTCACAATTTCTTCAAAGGTTGCTGCACCGAGTACTCTTCTAACAGCTGAGTTGAGAATTTGAGAAAGACGGGCATTCGCTCTAGCTGATGTTTGTACTGATTGGTAATACTTCAATGCATCAGTTATTCTATATCTCGAGTATGCATCGACAACAAGCCTCTTCTGGTCAGATGCAATAACTTCTTGTGATTCAGAATCTAAGTCCAAAATTCTTTTATCAATGTATACCGCGTCATCAGCAATAGGCATTTTGAAATGTAAACCTGGATTTGTGACGATCCTTATCGCTTCACCAAAACGTAAAATCAATGCTTGTTGGGTTTGATGAACGGTGAATGCTGCACTAAAAAGGATCACTGCAGAGGCAAATAGTAAAACAATCAAGCCTGTTATGCCGAGTTTTTTAATCATTGAACTTCTCCATCATTTTGCCGCTTTTGTAATTGATCAAGAGGTAGGTATGGGACCACACTCGAACTATCACCACTCTGATCTATTATTATCTTATCCATTCCGCCATATACACGCTCGATTGTTTCAAGATACATCCTACCTCGAGTGACTTCAGGCGCTTTTCTGTATTCATCATAAATTGAGTTGAATCTTGATGCTTGACCTTCGGCATCAGCTATAACAGAGTTCTTATAAGCTTCGGCAGCTTCCATTAATTGTGCGGCTTCACCGCGTGCTGCAGGGATTATCCTGTTTGAATATGCCTCAGCTTCATTTCTTAGCCGTTCTTGGTCAGCTCTTGCAGCCTGAACATCTCTAAAAGCATCAATAACAGCAGCTGGAGGATCAACCTTTTGTAATTGTACACGTCTGATAAGTATACCTGCGCCATATTCATCCAGTGTACTCTGCATTAGATCTCTCACTGCCTGCTCATTGCTCTCTCTACCTTGTGTTAATATCTGTTCAAGATTTGAGTTTCCAATAATTTCCCTCATTGCACTTTCTGCGACAGCTTTGACTGTAGACTCTTGATTTTCAATGTTAAATAAATAATCAGCGGCATCGCTGATGACCCACTGAACTGAAAAATCAACATCAACAATGTTCTCATCGCCGGTAAGCATTAGACTTTCTTCGGGTACATCACGACCAACAGTACCTCTGCCAATTGACGCTTGATTTGAAGTTCTAATACCAACCTCTACTTGGTTTTCACGAGTCACTTTGGGCTTTAAGACTGTTTCGATTGGGAAAGGTAAATGATAATGCAGCCCATCTGGAGTTGAGCGGATATACTCACCAAAGCGTAATACTATACCTTGCTCATCTGGTTGAACTCTGTAAATTCCTGTTGCCCCCCATATTGCGAGCCCTATTAGTGCGATCAGCAGCCAATTTTTTTTGCTCACCTTACCATCCGGTGACTTTGGTGAAAAACTACCAAACCGAGATTTTAAATTCTTCAGCAGCCTATCTAGATCATTATTATCGAAATTTCCACCACCGCTTGGACCTCGTCCCCAAGGACCGTTATCATTATTATTGTCCCATGACATTATTTACTACCTTCTTGAGATTTTTAAAACACACTAATATAACATAGTTATTGTGTAAATTGTTTTAAAGGTTTTTATACAAATTGAATAGAATTAATATCTACTAGCTAATTCTTGTCAAAACGACAAAAGAATATGGCAGATCTGTAGTTTCATTCGCATGATAATCACGCGAAATTTCCTTCCAATTTGATAGATCCGATATATCAAATATTGCATCGCCATCAAAATCAGCGTGAACTTCAGTAATGTAAGCCTTGTCGGCGAAATCTATCGCCTGTCTGTAAACTTCAGCGCCACCAATTATAAAAATATCACTTTTTCCACTTTGTTCTGCAAAATCACCTGCTTCTTTCAGAGCTGCTTGAAAATCAAATACCACAGCGCAATCATCATTGTGATATTCGCTATTTCTAGTTATTATTATATTATGCCGACCGGGTAGTGGTCTGCCTATCGACTCAAAAGTTTTCCGTCCCATAATGATGGGGCTTCCATAAGTAAGTTCTTTAAAATATTTTAGGTCAGCGGGTATGTGCCATGGCAGCTTCCCATCCTTGCCAATCACATAGTTCGATGCATGCGCAACTATAATTGATATTGAGATCATACAGCAACTTTAGCTTTTATGTGTGGATGGGCCTCATAATCAGAAATAATTATATCTTCATATTTGAAGTTGAAAATGTCCGTGACAGTTTCATTTAATGTCAGTTTTGGTAATCTTAATGGAGATCTATCAAGCTGGACTCTGACTTGTCCCAGATGGTTGGAATATATATGTGCATCACCTAAAGTATGAACAAAATCTCCAACCTCATATTTGCAAACATGCGCGATCATATGTGTGAGAAGTGCGTAGGAAGCAATATTGAAAGGCACACCCAGAAAAACATCAGCTGATCTTTGATATAAATGACAACTTAACTTGTTATTAGAGACATAAAATTGAAATAAGCAATGACAAGGCGGTAGCGCCATATTTTCTATATCACTAACGTTCCAAGCTGAAATTATATGCCGTCTGGAATGTGGTGAGTTTTTTAAGTTAGAGATTAAATTAGATATTTGATCAATAGATCTGCCATCTCTGCACTCCCATGAGCGCCATTGCTTCCCATAAACTGGCCCCAAGTCACCATCAGGGCCAGCCCACTCATTCCAAATTGAGACGCCATTATCCTGTAAAAAGCTAATATTCGTGTCTCCTGATAAGAACCAAATTAGCTCATAAATTA
>OZSS01001022.1_pt1 | contig 13209 bp, 16 predicted proteins | sample 1779911 | NCBI WGS metagenome assembly OZSS01 (sample SAMEA2603589, study PRJEB24840) | metagenome | biome: Water; feature: Photic zone; material: Seawater sample | place: Mediterranean Sea | collected 2013-11-12 | depth 10 m | reverse complement strand
CCTCATTGAACTCGACGTTGTTTTACTCGAATTCCTCAAAAGCTTTCGACGATCCAGAGCAGTCCACGGTAATTGGACGAACCTTCCCCTGTCCTCCCTCCCGCAGCGCGGAATACACTAACTTGTAGTCTTCGTTTACAAGTACAATGTCTCCAAACTGGTTGATAGCCGTCGTCTGGCTGCCTCCATCCAAATTTTGAGGCGGCCTCACCTTTGGCAAGTGCAGGCCCTCCATCTCTAATATAAACTTCCTAGAGGCTTGTTTCTGACTAATTTGTCCTAGTAGTGATCTGCAAGTCTACTTTTGCTAAAATACTTGCGGGTGTTCATCGACCTACCCGTGGTCAAATGAAATTGAACGGTGAATCCGTAGACGTTTCAAGCCCAATCGTAGCTCAAAAACTTGGTATAGCGCTAATTCATCAAGAACCAATTTCCTTTCCTGATCTTTCGGTGGCTGAGAATATTGTGATGGGAAGACAGGTAGGAGGCTTGTTTTCACGTGTACCTTGGACTGAAATTATTGAGGAAGCGCGTCATTATCTTGATATGTTAGATGTTTCAATAGATGTTACCCGCCCTATGCGGGGCCTATCAATCGCCAACCAGCAAATGGTAGAAATTGCGCGTTCGTTGGCATCAGATAGCAAGTTAATAATTATGGATGAGCCTACCGCACCCCTTACACCACGTGAGGTTGATACTCTTTTTAAAATCGCCCGGAGGTTACGAGAGGAAGGACGCACAATTATTTTTATATCTCATCGGTTGGAAGAGGTAAGGATGCTTTGCGACCGTGTAACAATTTTCCGCGATGGAGCACACATCTCTACAGATACAATAGATGTTATTTCTGACGATGAAATTATAAAGCTTATGATCGGTCGGACATTGAAGAAATACATGCGCAAGCATAAAGCAAAGGTGGGTGAGATAGCCATGGAAGTTTCGAGCTTATCCTTGCCAAGTAAGTTCGAAAATATAAGTTTTTGCCTTAGAAGGGGTGAAATTATAGGTCTAGGCGGTCTTGTAGGTGCAGGGCGGACCGATGTAGCGCGAGCCCTTTTTGGAGTCTCTCCCGCGGCAACTGGTCAGATAACTATAGGTGGTGTTAAAGCAATCATAGACAAACCAGCGGATGCTATTGAGTTGGGATTAGCGTTCGTTCCAGAAGACAGAGCAGGCCATGGAATTTTTTCAACTTTGTCCGTGGAGCATAATCTAACCGCCACTATTCCAGACAAAATTGCACCTAAAGGGATTATAAGCCGAAAGCTTGAAAAAAGTATTTCAAGTAAAGCTGTTGATGACTTGTCAGTTCGGCTCGCATCATTGCGTCAACCAATCGTTGAACTCTCTGGTGGAAATCAACAGAAAACTATCCTTGCGCGCTGGCTTTTAACAGAACCTGAAATTCTCATTCTTGACGAACCTACTCGTGGGATTGATATAGGTGTTAAAGCTGAATTTTACGATATGATTGGCGAACTAGCCGAGATGGGTCGTGCAATACTTTTGATATCTTCCGAACTACCTGAGCTTCTTTCACTTTGCGACCGGATTCTAGTTATGTCGGAAGGTCGTGTTACTGCTGAGCTCCCACGAGAAAGTGCAACCCAGGAAAATATAATGCAAGCAGCAGTTCCCAAAAGTATATTAGCCGCATGACCCTAGTTCGCTCAATATTGCTCCGGCGTGAAGCAGGAATCCTAGTAATGATTGTGCTTTTCTGTGCCGCTGTAGGTTTTTATAAACCACAATTTTTGACCTTGCAGAGTTTGAAAATCATCCTTTTACTAACACCCTTGGTGATGATTGGGGCTATGGCCCAGATGCTTGTATTAGTTGCACGACACGTCGACCTATCAATAGGATCAATGCTAGGTTTTTCTGCCATGGTTGTGGGTTTGATGTATCGTGAATACCCAGACATATACTGGCTTCTTGGTTTTCCCGTAGCTATATTTACCGGCGCTATTTTAGGTCTTGGTAATGGGCTTTTGGTAACAATTTTTAGTTTGCCTTCAATTATTGTTACACTCGGTACGCTGAGTCTTTATCGTGGACTGACTTTTATTATTTCAGACGCCCGTCAAATCAATCGGTCTGTTATTCCAACCGAGTTGAAAGTTATGTCACGTACTTCACCAATCTTTGATATACCATGGATTATTTTGATTGCGTTTGGAATTGCTCTGATGACGTTCATTATTGCTCGACATACCCAACTTGGCCGTCAGATATATGCGCTTGGCTCTAACCCGGAAGCAGCGCCTCTGCGTGGCATTGATGTAACGAAAGTTACATTGATTGTTTTCACACTGGCTGGAGCACTGAGCGGTTTAGCCGGAATACTTTATGCCAGTCGCTGGGGCTTTGTTAATCCATCCAACACCGGTGCTGGCTTTGAGTTTCAGGTTATTGCTGCAGTGGTCATAGGTGGTGTATCAATAAATGGTGGTATTGGAACGGTAATGGGAACCGTTCTGGGAGTCCTTTTATTGGGGTGCGTCGCGGCTGCGTTACCTTTACTTGGCATTCCTGGTTCCACTCAAAACTCAATCTATGGAGCAGTAATTTTGATCGCCTTGTTAATTGATAGGTCGGTCCGTCAGGGTGGAATTCTTAGAAGTTCGAAGGCAATAGAATGAGTGATCAATCTGCAACGCAAACGCGCGAACTTGCACCAGCCAGGTCAGCCTGGCACGTGGCTCTGGTGCGTCCTGAAACGATGACTTTTCTACTTTTAATCTTTGGATTGATTGGTGCCAGCTACCTTTCTCCATTCTTTTTAGACATTAATTATATCTTGCGTAGTTTTACCTTGACGGCAGAAATGTCAATTGTTGCTCTCGTTCTTACTATGGTAATTATTTCGGGTGAAATCGATCTCTCACCCGCTGCTAACATGGCGCTATCAGCATGTATTTTTGCATGGGTTCAAGCAGCAGGAGCTCCAATTTATCTAGCAGTGTTAGTTGCCTTGTTTGCAGGTTTAATGATGGGGGCACTGAATGCTTTTTTGTCAATCCGTATGCAACTACCCTCAATCATTGTAACGATCGGCACACTGATTTTTTTCCGAGGGCTTGCGCAAGTTATTGCTGGTGACAAATCAATCCGAGTGCCTGATAGCTTTATAGGGATTAATACAGTTATGATCGCTGGAATACCTTTACCGGTCGTAATATTCTTTGCAATGGCTATAATCCTTGGCTTTGTTCTCGGAGCAACTATAATCGGCCGTCAAATATATCAAATAGGCACTAATAAAGAAGCTGCTTTGCACGCTGGTATAAATTCAACAAGGATAAAGGTTGGCCTCTTTCTTCTACTTGGCTTGGTAAGTGCAGCGGCTGGCATAATGGCTGTGTCACGTCTCGGATCCGTGCGCTATGACCTTGTACTTGGGGGGGAGTTACAAATGGTTCTAATGGCGATGCTGGGTGGAACATATATTTTTGGTGGACGTGGCACAATCTTGGGCACATTTCTGGCTGCTTGGCTTTTAGTGATCGTATCGACAGGCATGACAGTTGCCAATCTTTTGCCAGCCATTCAACTTACTGTGCTAGGTATTCTGCTAATCGTTGCCATAATTGCAACCAATTTCATTTATGCTCGAACTCAAAGATAACGGGCAAAATACAGGCGAATATCGCCTAAAAATAAAAATAAGCAAACGGAGGAAAAAATGCTTAAAAAATCACTTATTTCGGCTAGTGCCGCATTATTACTAACGGCTGGAGTTTCTACTGCTGAAGACATTGATATAGTGTTTGTTGGTAAGAATACTGGTAATCCTTATTTTGACTCTCTAACGCAGGGTTTTGTCGATGCATGTGAGGTGATAGCGTGTAATTTTGAGTTTGTTGCTCCAGCAACTGCTGAAGCTACTTCACAAATTCCCTTTCTGGAGGCTCAAATCCAACGGGGCGTCGACGTGATTGCAATCTCACCAAATTCACCGGATGCGTTGAACCAGGTGTTTCAATCAGCCCGCGATAAAGGAATAATTGTTTTAACAGTGAACGGCGATATTACTGGGAATGAACAATACAGGGATGCAACAATACTACCAACGGATTTCACTAAAGTGGGTGCAGACCAGATCGAAATGGTTGGATCACTAATTGGTTACAAAGGCGAGATTGCAATACTATCGGCGACAACAGAAGCACCAGATCAAAACTATTGGATTGAAGGTATGAATGAGACCCTTGCTAACGATCCTAAATACAGTGATATGACTTTAGTCGCCACAGTTTACGGCGATGATCAGCCAGAAAAATCAACTACCGAGATGGAAGCTCTGCTGGCTAACTTCCCAAATCTTAAAGGAATTATAGCGCCAACTACTGTAGGTATTGCGGCTTCTGCACAGGTTGTACAAAGTCGAGGAATTGCGGATCAAGTGAAGGTGACTGGTCTCGGTTTACCTTCGGAAATGCGCGAGTTCATCAAAGATGGAACCGTGGAGGGCTTCCAATTGTGGTCGCCTTATAACGAAGGCTGGTTAGCATCACACTTTGCGGTTGGTTTAAAGAATGGAACTATGACTAATGCAGTTGGAGCCACATTTGACGTGCCTAACTTAGGAACGATCACAATCAATGTTGGAAACTCTATTAATACTCAATCTGGGTTGACGACTTTCAACGCAGCTAACATTGATGATTTTGACTTTTAAATTAAAATTGGTGAGCGCCTATTTGGCGCTCACCCTTAGCTTTGGAAAATTTTTATGAATAATTATGATTTTCAAGATCGGACCGCTATTGTGACGGGCGGTGGTCAAGGTATTGGTTTTTCAGTAGCAAAGCGTATTTTAGAAGGTGGTGGGAAGGTTGCAGTGTGGGACGTAGACCAAGAACTTCTTAATTCCCTTATTGAAAACCTTGGTGGAAATGCCGCCAATATTTTGGCGCAAGATGTTGATATAAGCGATACGCTTGCCGTCCAAGTAGCTTCGGATACTGTGCACAGCACATTTGGTAAAATAGATATTTTAATTAACAATGCTGCTATAGTTGGGCCAAACGCATCGACCTGGGAGTATCCCGAAGGCGCATTCGAAGAAGTCGTTCGCATAGGGTTGATTGGTACATATTATGTTAGCCGCGCAGTGGTCCCACATATGATTTCGGCCAACTATGGTCGAATTGTAAATATTAGTTCAGTTGCAGGCAAGGAGGGCAATCCTGGAGCACCAGCATATTCATCTACTAAGGCGGCAGTACTCGCTCTCACAAAATCTTTAGGCAAAGAACTGGCTAAGTATGATATTTCCGTAAACGCTGTGACACCAGCCGTTGCAAAGACCAAGATGGCACTGAGTCAAGATCCCGATTTCCTACAAATGATTTTATCGAAAATTCCTCGCGGTCGTATGCTAGAACTTTCTGAAGCCGCGGCGATGATTTGTTTTTTAGCCAGCGAAGAAAACTCATTTACTACTGGTGCAGTTTTTGATCTTTCAGGTGGTCGAGCAACTTACTGATCTTCGTTTATCTGAAAACATTAAATTTTGGCTTCTTAAAGTTTTATCTCATGGCAAACAGAAGCAAAAAAGTTAAATACACTCTGGGTGTGTTTATGAAATTAATTGAAGAATTAAGAGTAGTCCTTGGTGGTCAACACGTACTTATTGGAAAAGATAAAGAACGTTACTCTTCTGACTGGTTAGGGCAATATAGCTTTGAACCTTTGTGTGTCTTCCATCTAGCGTCTACGGAGGAGGTATCGAAAGTTGTCAAGTTAGCCATTAGATTTGAAGTAAAAATAGTCCCCGTTGGCGGCAACACAGGTCTAAGTGGAGGCACTCATTCAGATAATGCTATTTCCATTTCTATGGAGCGCATGAACAGAATAATTGAAATTCGACCAAATTCAAAAATTGCGTTCGTTGAAGCGGGGGTAATTCTTGCAAAATTACATCAGGTCGCAAGTGAAAATGATTTAAAGTTTCCACTTACTTTTGGTGCGAGAGGTTCAGCAACAATAGGCGGTGTTTTGTCTACGAATGCAGGGGGATCGAATGTGCTGAAGTACGGTAATACCAGAGATCTGGTCTTGGGAGTAGAAATTGTTTTACCAAACGGTGAGATAATGAATTTGATGTCTGAACTGCACAAAGATAATTCTGGTTATAGCTTGCGAGATTTAGTTATTGGAGCCGAAGGCACTCTAGGAGTAATTACAAAAGCTGTGCTAAAACTTTTTCCCAAGCCCAAAGCTTATGCCACTGCTATGGTTGCCGTTGAAAGCCTTGATCATGCACTTACACTATTAAATGAGCTGCAAGAAGGAACCGGAGGGGCTGAAGCGGCATATGAATATATGCCTAGAAGTTATGTTCAATTTTACATGGCGTTATCTTCCTCTAATCGCAAGCCCTTCGAAAATGATTATGAACATTTAGTTATGGTTGAATTAGAAACAACTGTGGAGTTATTTTCAAAACCTGGAGTTGACGGGCAAGTTTTATTGAGCGCTGAATTAGAAAGAATTTTAAATCAAAATCTAAATAAAGGTTTTGTCCATGATGCTCACATTGCGCAAAATGAAGAACAACGGAAGATTATGTGGGCTAGACGAGAGGCCGCAACAGAAATATCTCTCTTGAAAAGGCCTCTTATAAATAATGACATAGCTGTTCCATTGGATATGGTATCTAAATTCTTAGACATTATGGAGAGAAGGCTTCCTGAGTTAGATCAAAATGCTGATGATTTTATCGTATCTCATCTTGGTGACGGTAATGTTCATTATGGCGTTTGGCCCAGTCAAGTTGATGAAGAGCACAAAGATAAAATTATGGAGACAATAGAAGACATTGTTCTCTCTTTAGGTGGCAGTTTTTCTGCAGAGCATGGGATAGGTTTGTCCAAATTGTCTTCTATGAAGCGACGAAAGGATAGCGTTGCGTTAAAAGTCATGCGTCAAATAAAAGATACAATAGATCCTAAAGGAATTATGAACCCAGGAAAAGTATTGCCGAGAGAATACGATGCTTAATCTTTCCAACCAAGAAATTAGGCCTCCTCACACAAAATATCCTCATGCATGGATTGCAAAAATAGAGGATGAAAATAGGCAGAGAATGGGACATGCTACGGTACGGGCTCCCAAAATCTCTGGTGCTCCTAAGTGTTTGAAAAATACGTGTCCTATTGAATTAATCCATAATCAAATAAAACCACAACTTTAACTTAAACTTTTTTCATTATAAATCATGTGTTTGTAAATTTTAAAGCTCTTATTCTTACAAAACTCTTTAGAATATAAAGCCGCAGACAGATGTTAAAATCTAAAGACACTTAAAGTGCTCTAGCGCTTACACGCACGTAACAGATTGAGCCTATCAAAATTAATATAAAGGATAGTTCACCATTCCAACCTAACCATTATTTGTCTGGCTGTATGTCTGGCTGAAAAAACAAAAGACTCAGCATAATTCCCTCTAAGCCATTAATTTTAATGGTGCCCCCACACGGCCTTTTTCATGTGGTGGTTCCTTCAATAGGCACCAACCTACTGAATACGTTTTGTTTACCTATAGTTTTCCCGAGGCTTTTCTCCAAGAGCAAACTGATTTTGTCCTACGGTTTGTCCTACGACGTGCCTAAAGGGGGGAAGATGACAACTCAGATATTGATTTGAGGCATTCAGATTTTTGTTTGTAAATTATTTACTAATTTTTCAGAGCAGGTTCGATTTGAAGTTGGAGTTTGCGGTTCTGAATAGTTACCGGTGGGCTCACAATGTATCTCTGTGTGTGGGGGGCTGGGAACTGCAGCTTTTGATAAAGTTTACTGATGGCGACCAGCAGGGCCTTCTGGGAACACTCTGTTCACTACTTGAAATCGGATGACCTTTGTATCCTTTATGATAAAAGGTACAGGCTAAATATGGCAGGGCTTTAAAAAAATCAGGTGGGGGTGATGCACCTAAAGAAGACCAGTAGGTTACCTAAGGTTATCCTATAGGTGATACCTTAATTACCTCCCCCTCACTCTTATCTTTATATCCCCTCATCCTCCCCTTTAAGTGCAACTAACAAAATTGGTCTTTAAAGAGGGGTGGCAACTGAATTTGGTCTACCACCTTAAGTCAGAACCTAAAGTTCAACTTTAAGTACGCTTAAAAGGGGTCTTTCCGGTCTATGATGAATACCAATACATGCAAGGCAAATTCATTCAGACTTTACCTGACTGGGTTAAAGTGAAAATTCACGAACAAGGTATTCGCAATTCACACCTGACCAGCATTGCTCCAATTGGCACAATATCACTGACAGCGGACAATGTTTCATCAGGCATCGAACCACCCTTCTCGCTTTTCTATGACCGTACCATCACCAAGTTTGATGGCCACACCGTAGAGCGCGTAGAAGACTTTGCGTACACCCAAGGTATTCATGGGCACACAGCCAATGAGATTAGCGCAGAGGAACACCTATCGGTTCTGGCATTAGTTTCACAATACGTGGACAGCGCGGTTTCAAAGACTTGTAACGTGGGTGACAATGTCAGCTACGAAGATTTCAAGGACCTTTACTACAATGCTTGTAAGTAAGGGTGCAAAGGCATCACGACCTTCAGAGCGGCTGGTAAAAGATATGGCGTTTTGAATGAAGTGAAAGCACCAGCGGCTAACGCTGAGGCTTGCTACATAGACCCAGAGACTTGCAGCAAAAACCGCGAGTAAAAGTAGAGGCTTGCTCTTTTATTAGGGCAAGCCTTTGTTTGTTGCACTAAAGAGGAATAAAATTTTTTTCACATATTTCCAATAAGTTAATGGAAGAACTTAATCAACGCTTCCCAAATAAATCACCAGAGTTATCTGAGACACACGCTGACCTTATATGGCGCGGTGGACAGCGTTCAGTCATAGAATTTCTACAGAAAATATTTGAAGAGCAATCCTCTTCACAATTAGGAGAATAGCCAATGTGCTTTTTTAATAGCCCCTCGGCTCCCGAACCTGCCCCACCACCCGCAGCGCCAGCCGCTGGTAACCCAGTGTTGACGAATATGTACGACCCGTCATCGCCTGAGAGTGGTATGGCCGCAGAGAAAGGCGCTGTGTCAAACAAAGCCAAGGGAACATCCCAGTTTAAAGTAGACTTGGACCCCACCGTGGCATCGATGGGTAAAGCTACAGGTTTGCAGATAAACAAGTGAGATAGCTAATGAGTATGGGTACTGCCGAAAGCAGATACCGCCAACTTGAAACCACCCGCCAATCATACCTCGACAGAGCCAGAGATTGTTCAGAGCTAACTATTCCATCGCTTATCCCACAGGATACTCATAACGAGACAAGCGACCTCTACACGCCCTATCAGGGCATAGGTGCTAGAGGGGTGAATAACCTAGCCTCAAAACTATCCTTGGCTCTCATGCCCCCTAACGCACCGTTCTTTCGTTCCATGGTTGAGCCTTACACGCTCAAGGAAATGGCCCAAGAACCTGCGGCTCGCACCAATGTTGAAAAACAGTTGGGCGAATATGAACGGGCTGTAATGAATGAGATTGAAAGTGCGGGTGACAGAGTTGCGGTACATGAAGCACTTAAACACTTAATCGTCGGAGGTAATGTCCTCGTACATATCGGCGCTGATAAAATCAGAGTATTCCACCTCGACAGTTACGTTGTCTCGCGCGCGCCCAATGGTGATGTGCTTGAAGTCGTAACCGATGAATACGTTTCGCCAAACGCTTTGGACAAGGCAACAGCTGCTAATATTCAAGGCAAGCTAGAGGGCGACGAAAAGACCGTTGAGATATTTACGCACATTGAGCGTAAGAACTCTTTCTTTAACGTCTACCAAGAGGTCAAAGGCAGCGTCATCGCTGGTTCTAAAGGTAAATACAAAGCTGACAGCGTACCCTTCCTACCCCTTCGCTTTAGTCGGATTGATGGTGAGGATTATGGGCGTGGCTTTGTTGAGGAACTGCTTGGCGACCTACGCTCACTGGAAGCCTTAAGCCAAGCAATCGTTGAAGGCGCAGCCGCCGCAGCCAAAGTCTTATTCATGGTGAACCCTAACGGTACAACCAGAATGCGGACAATCGCTCAGGCTGAGAACACAGCAATTATTGAAGGGAACCGCACCGATGTTTCGGTTTTACAGATGGATAAGTTCAATGATTTCCGCGTGGCTTATCAGGCAATGCAGGGCATTGAAGAACGCCTTTCTCAACAGTTCATGTTACAAAGCTCTATCCAGCGTAACGGTGAGCGTGTCACTGCGGAAGAAATCAGATACCTAGCTGGTGAGCTAGAAGATACCCTGTCGGGCATCTACTCAATTCTGTCACAGGAATTTCAGCTGCCCTACGTGAACCGCAAGATTGAGGTTTTAACCAAAGCCAACAAGCTGCCCAAACTTCCAGATAACATAGTGAAACCCACAATCGTTACTGGCATGGAAGCCTTGGGGCGTGGGCATGACCTGCGCAAGCTGGACCTGTTCATACAGGGCATGGCTCAGGCTTTAGGCCCAGAAGTCTTGCAGCAATATGTGAACCTTCAAGATTACATCAAACGCCGAGCAACAGCGCTGGGCATTGATACTGAGGGTTTAATCAAATCAGAAGAACAGATCGCCCAAGAGATGCAGCAAGCACAGCTACAACAGATGGCAATGCAAGCTGGTCCAAACGCAATCCAAGAGGGCGTCAAAGCATTAGGAAATTCATATGTCGAATCCCAAAGACAAACGGCAGAATGAAGCTGAGGCTAAAACTAAAAAGCCTTTAGCTGCACCCGCCGTGGTTAAGAACAATCCCATCAAACGGGAAGATTTCTAAACATGGCAGAAAGCATCACAATCACAGAAGACCCGACTGGCCCTGAGGCTCCAATAGAAGCTGAACAGGATAACTCGTCTGCTCGACCTGAATGGTTGCCAGAAAAGTTCCAATCCCCAGAAGACCTTGCAAAGTCATATGCAGAACTTAAAAAGAAATTGTCATCTCCAACGGATGAAAATGCACAAGCTGATGAAGCAAAGGTGGAAGATAAACCTGAAAGTGAAACAGCTGACTTTTCCAAATTTGCAACGGAATTTGCGGACAAGGGAGCCTTAACCGATGACAGCTATGCTGAGTTGTAAAAGATGGGCTACCCCAAAGAAATGGTAGAGACTTACATCAAGGGAATGCAATCTGCGCAATCGGCTGATGCAGAAGCAGTGATGTCAGTTGTAGGTGGTTCAGACGGTTACAAAGAACTGACCGACTGGGCCAAAGGTAACATGGAAGAAGCTGAGTTGAAGATTTACAACCAGATGGTTGAGACAGGTACGGATAACGCCAAGGTTGCTGTTGAGTGGCTAATGGCCAGACGCGAAGCGGTTGAAGGCTCAGAGCCAAACCTGCTTCAAGGCAAAGCACAGGCGGCGGCGAAGGATGAATTTAGGTCCACAGCTGAGGTTGTGGCCGCGATGAAAGATAAGCGGTACGGAAGCGATAGTGCTTACACCAAAGATGTTGAACAAAAATTAGGCAGATCATCAGTTTTCTGATTTGGGTGGAATGTCCGCTTCCAAAATCTCAAAAATAATAAGATCAATAATGCCTTCTGAGGTATCCAGTTCAGCTAGTGCTTTAATTTTGCACTTGCCCTCTCCCGCCCAACCATGTCGCCTGCACCCTTCTTTAAGCCTTCTTAAATTAGAAGGTCGCACCAACATTGTGGGCCTAAAATACACTTTTGTATTTTCTTCAATAAACAGCCATCGGTCGTCGTATGGCTCCTTGTTTAATGAGCCTTCAACGTAAAGTTCTTTTTGATTTAATTCAGATACAACATCACCCAAATTGACCGCAGTGATGGTTTCAGTAGCCATCGCTTTACTGATAAACACTAAGCTTATCAGACAAAACTGAAGCACATTTTTTATCATCATTTACACTCATTCTTCTCCAATAAATTTTCAGCACCATACGGCGGGGCGTCATGCCCCGTCAATTTACAAGGATATTATTATGCCCAAAGGAATTGGAACTTACGGCTCCAAACGTGGTCGCCCACCGAAGAAACCTAAAAAAGGGGCATGAGCCGTGGCAGGTAAAGGACTTTACGCCAACATTCACGCTAAGCGTAAACGCATAGCTAACGGCTCTGGCGAAAGGATGCGCAAGGCAGGTTCTAAAGACGCACCTATAGCGAAGAATTTCAAACGCTCCGCAAGGACCGCGAAGAAAACATAAGGTTACAAAATGATAGAGGTATTGGCCTTGGCTGGCGCAGTGACGAAGGTTGCTGGGGCCATTTCTGCATCCGTTAAGGCTGGTCGTGACGTAAGCGATTTACTGCCTCACTTCGGCAATCTCGCCAAACTGGATGCAGACATTCAAGCGGCATAGGCTGGCAAACATAAAGGGCCACTGGGCCGCTTAGCGTCTTCCGAACAAGAAGGCTTTGCCATTGCTCAAGCCAAAATGAAATACAAAGAAGCGCAAGCTGAATTGAAGTCTGCCTGTCAACTATACGGCCCTGAGGGAATGTGGGATTTGGTCGTAAAAGAGCAAGCCGCTGCGCGTAAGAGGCAACAAGAAGCATTAGAAGCACAAGCGCGGCAACGCGATAAACTCTTTTGGGGGCGATCGGTTACCGTTGGCGTTATTATCTTTGTCGCTGGGTTTGTTGGGATGGTGTATTTTGCCCAGATGTTTGCTTAGGCAGACCGACTATCCTAGTCACTACCTTCAGCTATATAATTGGGCGCAGGAATACAGGCAAAATCTCCTGTAATTCCAACAGTCCCCACTTCTTCCATTTGAGAAGCAGCTTTCATACATTCTTCTTTCGTGTCCATTTCACCAACGGTCAACAACCCGTTGATGGCCACAAAAATTAACATCCAAGAATACTCAAACATCTCTATTCCCTTCCAACTGGGTCAACGTCCTGTCTCCTTAGACAGACCGACTATCGACGATGAACGACTAGGCCACATGCGTGTGACAACCAAGCCAAGTAAGCAACGACAGTCATTTTCCATTCAAACAAAGGATAATAGAAATGGCAAACGCAACAGCGGAATGGGCGGTCGTTATATGGATGCCCGATACCGTTCTACCAAAGCTAAATACCGGCGAATTGATGACGCTGACGTTGTCAACGTTAGACCTTGAGGAGTAAAGGAGCGCACTTTAGGTTCTGACTTACGGTGGTAGGTTTGGCTAGGCCTATCCT
>OZSS01001017.1_pt1 | contig 13280 bp, 11 predicted proteins | sample 1779911 | NCBI WGS metagenome assembly OZSS01 (sample SAMEA2603589, study PRJEB24840) | metagenome | biome: Water; feature: Photic zone; material: Seawater sample | place: Mediterranean Sea | collected 2013-11-12 | depth 10 m | reverse complement strand
ATACAGGGACAACTGTTAATCCCATTTTTTCAGCTCCTCCGTGTAAGCCCAGACCACCTGTGAACAACCCATAACCATACGCATTATGAAGCATATCTCCTTTCTTCATGCCTGAGGCACGGAGGCATCGCTCTATTAAATGCTCCCACATTGCCAAATCATTTTTGGTGTAAGCAACGACTGTGGGTTTACCTGTAGTACCGGATGAAGCGTGTATCCTTGCAATATTCTCTAGTTTACAAGCAAACATTTTGAAGGGATAGTTGCTCCTGAGATCCTCTTTTGTTGTAAATGGAAATAGTTTTATGTCCTCCAAATGTTTTAAATCTCCAGGATGAACTCCAACTTCATCATATTTATTTTTGTAAAATTCTACGTTGTTATAGGCATGATTAATAGACCACTTCAATCTATCAAGTTGTAGCGCTTTAATTTCGTCAATTGATGCGATCTCAATTCGTTCCAATTCATGTTTTTTCGGAGATAAGTCTTTCATGATTTTATTCCTTGAAGTTTTGTCTGCCTATTGTTCTTGAAAGTCCTCTAAATTCAGCTATCTTCTGTTTTTTTTCGTTAAAAACTGAAACATCATAGATCCCCGAACGACCTGTTCGACTTACCTCTCTCGCTTTTGCAATTAGCTTCTCACCTCTCTGCGCGGGCGCTATAAAAGTAATCATGTTATTTTGAGCAACTGCCGCTTGGTTATAGCTATTGCAAGCAAATGCAAACGCACTATCTGCGAGAGTAAAAATAAAACCTCCATGGCAAATATCGTGGCCATTTAAGTGTTTGCTCTGAACTGTTAAACTTAAATCAGCCTTTCCAGGGGCTACACTCTCAATTTTTATACCAATCCCCTGAGAGGCTCTGTCTTTTTTCCACATTATTTCTGCGGATTTTTTTGCGCGTTCTAAAGGCGTCATGCTTTCTCTTGCTAGTATATAAAATTGGACTTGGGTTAGATTAACATTAGATAAATTTTCAAAGCAATTTTTTTTGATATAATAGCGGTTGATATTGAAGATTAATTTTTTTTATCATATAAAGTATACTGATATTTTTAAAGAAGACGGTAATTGGAGCAATGACTACAGAATTACAAAAAACGGGCTCTTTAATAAAAGAATTTGAGGCAAAAATTGACCAGGATGAGAAGATAGAGCCCAAGGATTTTATGCCAGAGGCCTACAGGAAAACGCTCATTAGGCAAATAGGACAACACGCGCACTCGGAAATTGTGGGAATGCTTCCTGAGGGCAATTGGATTACGAGAGCACCTACACTTAAAAGAAAGTTATCTCTTTTAGCAAAGGTACAGGACGAAGCAGGCCATGGTTTGTATCTTTACTGCGCTGCCGAGACACTTGGAAAGTCTAGAATGGACATGACCCAAGAATTACTATCTGGTAAAGCGAAATATTCATCTATTTTCAATTATCCTACACCTACATGGGCAGATATTGGAGCTATTGGATGGCTCGTAGATGGTGCAGCAATAATGAATCAAATTCCACTTTGCCGCTGTTCATATGGACCTTACGCACGAGCTATGATCAGAATTTGTAAAGAGGAAAGCTTTCATCAGCGCCAAGGTTATGAGATCATGCTTACTCTAGCAAAAGGTACAGAAGCACAAAAAGACATGGCCCAAAGAGCACTTAACAGATGGTGGTGGCCTAGTGTTATGATGTTTGGGCCAAGCGACGCGGATAGCACTAATACGGAAGACTCTGTTAGATGGAAAATAAAGAGATATACAAATGACGAACTGAGGCAAAAATTTATAGATGCCATAGTGCCTCAGGCTAAAAAGATTGGCCTTACCATTCCTGATAGGGATTTAAAATGGGATAAGAAAAGAAATAAAGGTACAGGTGGTTATGCTTATGGAAAAATCGACTGGGATGAGTTCTGGAGAGTTATTAAAGGCGATGGCCCTATGAATAACGAAAGATTAGCAGCTAAACAAAGAGCGTGGAATGAAGGTACTTGGGTTAGAGATGCTGCACGAGAACATGCCTTAAAGAAACAAGCGGCTTTACAGGCTGCAGAGTAGATTGACCAAAGAAGAAAAAGAAACGTGCCTTTGGGAGGTTTTTATTCAACCAAAAAATGGTCTGTCCCATCGTCATTGCGGGTCAGTTCACGCTTCAGATCGCGAAATGGCAATACTATCCGCAAGAAACGTTTACGCACGCAGAGGAGAGGGTCAATCAATTTGGGTTGTAAAGTCAACTGATATAGTATCGTCTGACCCTGATAAGAAAGACGAAGTTTTTAGCTCCGATGACAAGATATATCGCCATCCTACCTTTTATGATGTCCCAGATGATGTAGGCCATATGTAATGCGAAAGAAAATGACCGATATGGTTTTCGAGGGTCTTTTAAGATTGGCTGATGATAATTTAATCTTAGGTCACAGAACCTCGGAGTGGTGTGGACATGCGCCTACATTAGAGGAGGATCTTGCATTACCCAATATAGCTCTCGACTTAATAGGGCATGCCCAGGCATTATACATACTAGCTTGTGAACTGAACCCCAAATATGCGAATGAAGATGCGCTAGCTTTTCTGCGACTGGAACATGAATACAAAAATGTACTGCTGGTGGAGCAAGAAAACGGACATTTTGGCAATACTGTCTTACGCCTCTTCTATTTTTCGACATTCATGAAATATTTCTGGGAAGCTTTAAAGGAACAATGCTGTTTTGAAAAATTAAAGAAATTTTCTGAAAAAGCAGTTTTGGAAACCTCATATCATTCACAATACTCTTCTCAGTGGGTAATCACTCTGGGAGACGGGACCGAGGAAAGCAATAGAAAGATGTCTGATGCAATAATAAATTTAGAGCCGTTTGTTGGTGAGCTTTTCAGTGAAGACAATTTCACAAGAGAGAGTTTTCAAAAGGATTTTTTCCCAGAACTGGGGCTAATATCTGAGAAATGGAAAGCTGAGGTTCAAAGTATTTTCACGAAAGCAAATTTAGATTTGCCGAATATAACTCTGAAAAAAAGAGGGGGCCGTAACGGGGAACATACTGAGGTATTTGGGTATCTTCTTTCGGACTTACAGTACATGCAAAGAACATTCCCTAACTCAAGTTGGTAATCATGAGAAAGAACACTGAAAAAGCATGGGATGTGCTTAGAGAATTGACGGACCCTGAATTACCCTTCCTAACCTTGAATGACTTAGGAGTGATAAGAGATATAAAAATAAAAAAAGACAATTTTATAGTAACCATCGCACCTACATATATTGGTTGCCCTGCTCTTTCAGTAATTGAAGACAACATTACAGGCGAGCTGAAAAAAGTTGGTATAAATGCATTAATTGAAAAGTCATTCTCTCCACCATGGAGCTCAGATTGGATATCAGAAAATGGAAGAAAAAAAATGGAGGAGTTTGGAATTTCACCTCCTCTTCTTAAAGACCGAAGAAATCTCGGAGATGCCACTTCGAAAAAAGTTAGGTGCCCTCAGTGTACATCTTTTGAAACTGAGAAGGTTTCAGAGTTTGGTTCAACTGCGTGCAAATCGTTGTATAGATGTTTAGCCTGCAAAGAGCCGTTTGATCATTTCAAGTGTGTTTAAATGAATAAACAGGCTTTTCACAATCTAAGGATTCAATCTATTGAAAAAGAGACTGAAGGTAGCAGCAGAATAAGGTTTGCTCTGCCTGAAACACTTCTTGATGAGTTTCATTTCAAGCCTGGTCAATACATCTCCATAAAGTTTGAAATAAAAAAGAAAGCCCATGTGCGAACCTATTCAATTAGCTCAGAACCAGATAGAAACTTTATTGAGATCGGTGTCAAGCATATAAAAAATGGCATGTTTTCTAAGTTTCTAAAAACAAAAAACTTAGAAGATAAAATACAAATATCTAACCCAGAGGGTAACTTCGTTCTTGATAGTAAGGAACCTAGTCGGGTGCTACTGATCGCTGCCGGGTCTGGAATTACTCCTATGGTATCAATTTTGAAGTCGCAATTAAAAAAAAATACTCGAACAAAGGTAACACTTCTTTATTCAAATAAAACCTATGCTGATATGATGTACAGGGACGATATTCAAAATTTAAAGGATAAATATCTCGATAGGTTAGTAGTTTTTAATTTTTTCTCTCGAGAAATCCAGGACACCGATTTTTTAAATGGCAGAATAACTAAAGATAAAATCACTTTTCTTAGTGAAAGAAATCTTATTGATATTCAAACTATAGACCAATGTTTCATTTGCGGACCGATGGAGATGACAAAGGCACTGAGATCCTTCTTAAAAGACAGAGGTTTATCAGAACGAAAAATAAAGACTGAGCTTTTCTATGTTGCTGAGAATAAGACAACAAAAAGCATAGCTAAAAATTTTGATGCCAGTCAAAGTAAAATAGAGGTCTTAATTGATGGTAGTAAGAAAATTTTTTATATGAATAAAAATGATGATTTTATAGAAAAGGCTAAAAAATACGGAATAAGTGTTCCCTATTCTTGCAAGAATGGCATGTGTGCTACCTGCCGTTGTAAGGTTAGTTCAGGGAAAGCGCTGATGAGAAAAAACTTCTCATTGGAAGATTGGGAAATTAAAAAAGGGTTTCTATTATCCTGTCAATTAGAACCGTTTGACAAAGAAATATGTCTCGATTTTGACATCATATAGGCCAAAAACTTAGAATATTATAACCGATAAATATACTACGATTTAGTTATTCAATCTCTTGCCTTTTATTGCGTATGTTTGTTAGTATTTCGGAACAATGGGGGATTTAATGAGCATACCGTCAGAGGCACGAATTGTAATTATCGGAGGTGGTATATCAGGATGCTCGCTTGCCTATCATCTTGCAAAAATAGGTTGGAAAGACATTGTTCTTTTGGAAAGAAAAAAATTGACTTCAGGGACCACTTGGCATGCAGCGGGGCTTATTGGGCAATTAAGACCAACCTTAAATATTACGAGATTAGCTAAGTATTCTGCAGACCTCTACATGAACCTTGAGAAGGAAACAGGAATTTCCACGGGTGTAAAACAAAATGGCTCATTAACAGTAGCGCTAACTGAGCACCGTCATGAGGAGATACTTAGGCAGGCATCGATGGCTAAGGCATTTGATGTAGAAGCTAATGAGATTTCCGTTTCCGAGTTGAAATCTTTGCATCCATTTTTAAATGTCAATGGCGTAAGAGGTGCCGTACATCTGCCACTAGATGGTCAAGGTGATCCTGCGAATATCACAATGGCATTAGCAAAAGGAGCACGAGATTTAGGTGTCAAAATTTTTGAGGATACAAAGGTAACTGGATTGAATACTCATAATAATTCAGTTAGTGGAGTTCACTGGAAAAATGAATTTGGAAAAGGCCTCATAAAGACTGAAAATGCTGCAAATTGTGCAGGCATGTGGGCAAGGGATTTTGCCGAAAGCCATGGTGTTAATGTTCCACTTCATGCCTGTGAGCATTTCTACATTGTGACAGAACCAGTAAAGAACCTGAGTACATTGCCAGTTTTGAGAATGCCCGATGAACAAACTTATTACAAAGAGGATGCAGGAAAGTTTTTAGTTGGGGCCTTTGAATTGGAAGCAAAACCATGGGGAATGGATGGAATTGATGAGAATTTCTGCTTCGACCAGTTGCCAGAGGATCTAGACCACTTTGAACCAATATTGGAGAAAGCAATTAATCGAATACCAATATTAGAAAAATATGGTATTCAAACATTTTTCAATGGCCCGGAGAGTTTTACACCGGACGATAAATACTATTTGGGAGAAGCTCCCGAACTTAAAGGATTTTGGGTGGCAGCTGGCTATAATTCAATTGGAATCGTCTCTTCAGGTGGTGCTGGGATGGCCTTAGCACAGTGGATCGACCAAGGTTCACCTCCCTTCGACTTATGGGACGTTGATATAAGAAGAGCTCAACCCTTCCAAAGAAACCGTCTTTATTTGAAAGATCGAGTAAAAGAGTCATTAGGATTATTGTTTGCAGATCATTTCCCCTATCGACAGGTTGAAACATCACGGGGAATCCGGAGATCAACGCTTCATGAACATCTAAAAAAGGAAAATGCAGTTTTTGGTGAGTTAGCAGGTTGGGAAAGAGCCAACTGGTTTGCAATTGGGAATCAGGAAAAAAAGTACATCTATGATTGGAAAAAACAAAACTGGTTTGAAAATCATAAACTAGAACATTTAGCGATCCGAAATAATGTTGGTCTGATAGATATGAGTAGTTTTGGAAAAATAAGGGTTGAAGGGATAGATGCTCTTTCATTCTGCCAAAGGATGTTTGGAAATAACGTCGATGTAGATATTGGAAAAATAGTTTATACCCAGATGCTAAACTCAAATGGTGGTATCGAAAGTGACCTCACAGTCACTCGTTTAGAGCGGGATTGCTTTTTATTAGTAGTGCCCGCTACCACTCTCGTGCGAGACTTAAATTGGCTTAACCGCCACAAAGAAAGCTTTAATGTAGTGGTAACTGACGTTACTTCATCTGAAGCTGTTTTAGTATTAATGGGACCTAATTCAAGAAAACTATTATCAGAAATATCACCAAACAAATTTGATAACAATAGCCATTCATTTGGACTAGCTAAGGAAATAGAAATAGGGTATGGACTAGCTAGAGCACATCGAATTAGCTATGTTGGCGAATTGGGTTGGGAACTTTTTGTCAGCTCCGATCAGGCTTGTCATGTTTTTGAAACAATACAAGAGGCTGGAAAAAAATATAAGCTTAAGCTCTGTGGTCTCCATAGCTTAGATAGCTGTAGGATTGAAAAAGCCTATCGTCATTTCGGCTATGATATTACTGGAGAAGATCATGTCTTAGAGGCTGGGCTTGGTTTTGCGGTACAAACAGACAAAGATGATTTTATAGGTAAAGAATCTGTTATAAGGAAAAACAACCAGGGGCTAGAAAAATATCTCTACCAATTCCAACTAGAAGATCCAGAATTATTCCTCTTTCATAACGAGCCGATATATCGAGATGGCAAACTTATTTCCTATTTGACTTCTGGTAACTATGGTCACTTTTTAGGATCAGCTATCGGCATGGGTTATATTCCATTAAAAGAAGAAGCCATAAAATCAGTTGAGGCCTCTGATTTTCATATTGAGATATCAGGTACAATGGCAAAGGCAAAGATATCATCAAAACCATTGTATGACCCTAGATCTGAAAAAGTTAGGGTTTAGCATTTTTAGTGGATTTTTCCTTGGAGAACGAAATGATAATACTCGAACGCTGAGGCATAATTGCAAAAATTGCTTTAAATGGAGCTCCCTTATCTTAATGATCCAAGCCTGCAAAAAAAATAAATTTATTATAAAACAAAGGAAAAGTTAAAAATTTATGTATAGAAAAATTTTCATAACTGTTGTTTTTGCTTTTCTATGTTGTTGCTCCTCAAATCTAAACCGTGAAATTATAAGACTTGACCCAACCAATGAGAAATATCATACGCAGGGGTGCAGAGAAATAAGAAAAAAAATACTTGATCAAAAAAGTGACCCCAGCGAGAGCGTAGCACGAGGCGCATTGTCGACATACTTTTTAGGAGCGATCAGCCTACCCGCTTTAGGTTTTTTAGAAATAAACTCTGCGGAGTATAAGAAGAGTCTTATAGCTGAACTTAAAAGAAACTGTTATTAATAAAATATAAGGTTTTAGTAAGGAGCACCATTTGATTGACACAACACAAATCCGGGAGTCTGTAGCAGCAATTTGCCAGAAATTTGGAGAAAAATATTGGCGCAATCTCGATAAAAACAAAGAATATCCAACAGATTTTGTTAAAGAAATGACGACGAGTGGTTTCTTAAATATACTTATTCCCCTAGAGTATGGCGGCGCTGGACTGGGGTTAAAAGAAGCTTGTGTTGTTTTAGAGGAAATAAGTCTTCAAGGTGCGCACGCTGGTGCATGTCATGCTCAAATGTACGTCATGGGTACCCTTTTAAGGCACGGATCGGACAGGCAAAAAAAAGAATTTCTTCCAAAAATATCTTCTGGAGAGCTAAGACTTCAGAGTTTTGCTGTTACTGAGCCTAACTCAGGAACTGACACTACCAGTATCAAAACAATGGCAAAAAAAATACATGGTGGTTGGACCGTAAGTGGGCAAAAAGTATGGATTAGTCGTGTCGAACACTCTGACTTAATGATCCTTCTCGCAAGAACCAAACCTCAGGGAACCCTTACCAAAAAAACTGATGGGTTTTCTGTTTTCCTAATTAACATTGAACAAGCTAAAAAAAGTGGTCTTAAAATCGTAAAAATTGACTCTATGATTAACCATCATTCCTGCGAATTGTTCTTTGATGACGTTTTCATTCCTGATGAAAGCATAATAGGTGAGGAAGATAAAGGATTCCGAGTGATTATGGATGGAATGAATGCTGAAAGAGTCCTTATAGCTTCAGAGTGCATAGGAGATGGAAAATATTTTATTGAGAAATCTGTTAACTATGCGAAAACCAGAAAAGTGTTTAACAGAGAAATTGGTATTAACCAAGGAATTCAATTTCCAATTGCCGAATGCTATGCGCAAATCGAAGCAGCATCACTTATGGTAGATAAGGCAGCATCGCTTTTTGACCAAGGTAAAAAATGTGGTGCGGAAGCTAATATGGCGAAAATGTTAGCGGCAGATGCGAGTTGGAAAGCTGGTACGACGGCTATGGAAACGTTTGGGGGCTTTGGCTTTAGTAAAGAGTATGATATTGAAAGAAAGTTCAGAGAAACACGTCTTTATCAAACAGCTCCCGTTTCTCGGAATCTGATACTAAGCTATCTCGCTGAGCACGTTTTGAATCTCCCAAGAAGCTTTTAAAATGAATTTGCCACTTGATGGAATATTGGTGGTTTCAATGGAACAAGCTGTGGCAGGACCTTTTTGTTCCAATAGACTCAGATTAGCTGGAGCCCGGGTAATTAAGATAGAAAGAAAAGATGGTGGAGATTTCGCTAGAGGCTACGACACCGCAGCTGCAGGTGAAAGCTCATATTTCATATGGCTTAATCAAGGTAAAGAAAGTATTGCACTGGATCTGAAGACAAATGATGATCGAAAAATATTCCTAAATATGATCGCTGACGCCGACATTTTTATACAGAATTTCTCTCCAACTACTGTGAGAAAATTGAGAATAGATAGTGCCACTTTAAAGTCAATTAACCCAAGACTTATTTGTTGCGATATCTCTGGCTATGGGGACACTCCTGAAATGATGAAAAAGAAGTCATATGATTTATTAATTCAAGCGGAAAGTGGGCTGATAGATGTTTCTGGATCTCAGGAAGGACTGGGCAGGATAGGTGTCTCAATTTGTGATATTGGCGCTGGGATGGCAGCACATGCTGGCATAATAGAATCTTTATTATTAAGGGAACGTTTTGATAAAACAAAAGATGTTAAAATTTCACTTTTTGATGTTGCTGCAGACTGGATGACTGTTCCATATATTCATAGCAAATACGGGGGAGCAGCTCCTAAAAGAGTTGGCCTTAAACATCCCTCTATTGCTCCCTATGGTGCTTTTCTGTGCTCCGAAAATACTAGCTTCATAATTTCAATTCAAAACGAATTTGAGTGGAAAAGATTTTGTGCAGAGGTTCTCAAAAGCTCTGCCGTTTCAAAAAATAATAAGTTTTCTAGTAATACATTAAGAGTAAAGAACAGGGAATTATTAGATGAGACAATTCAGTCAATATTATTGTCACTTACGGATAAAACCCTCAAAAAAAGGCTTGAAAAAGCCTCAATTGCATACGGAAGATTAAACACAGTTAAGGATTTAGAAAGACATTTGGCATTAAAAAAAATAAATGTAAGAAATACTCTGGATGATAATTTATCTATTCCCTCGCCACCTTTGGTTTGGGAAGATTCGCAGAAAAAAGCTCCTAAATTTAATCAACACAATGAGATATTAAGAAAAGAGTTTCATGACACTACAAACAAAAAATAAACACATTTTTGTTTTTGGGATATTCGCAGTCGATATATCTTTCTATGTCGACAAGAAAGTAAAACCCGGAGAGACCATTATCGCAAAAGGTTCAAATGTAGGCCCTGGAGGGAAGGCGTCAAATCAAGCTATATCAGCGAAAAAACTTGGAGGAAATACAACTTTAATTACTCGATTAGGAAATGATAATTTTTATAGCTATGCAAATACTATTTGGGGAAAAGAAAAATTATCTACTAGCGTAAAAATAGACAGAACTTTGCCTACTGGGATGGCTGGCATATTTATCGATGATAAAACTGGAGAAAATAGTGTCATTGTTCATCCAGGGGCTTCAGCTCAACTCAGCATAAATGACTTCAACTCACAAAAATCTAAAATGCAAAGGGGAGATATCTTTTTAACCCAATTTGAGCAGTCCTCTGACACTACATTTTCCGTTTTAAAGGAAGCTAGAAAATTAGGTATGATTACTATTTTCAATCCTGCACCTTTTGGAAAGATTAATAAGAAAGTTTATCAGTCTTGTGAAATAATTACGCCTAATGAAACAGAAGCTGAACAAATAACAGATATTCCTTTGAAAGGGAAAAGAGATGTGCAGAAGGCTATAAATAAAATTCGTGACCTAGGAGTTGAAAAAGTAATTATTACACTTGGGAAAAAAGGTGCAGCTGTTTTTGATGGAGAAGAAATAACGTTCTGTTCTGGTAAAAATTTTGGAAAAGTAATTGATACCACAGGAGCTGGTGATTGTTTCAACGGCGCTTTAGCAAGCGCATTGTCTTTTGGAAAAGATTTAAAACAATCAGTAGAATTTTCGTGTGCTGCGGCAGGTCTAAGTGTTTTAAAAAGAGGAACAGCTCAATCAAGCCCGACTAGAGTTGAGGTTTATAAAGCTCTGAAAACTATTTGAGATTATGCCTATGGGATAATTGATTAATAGAGATTGGTATTTCAATAACATTTACCTTTTTTGACTTAAGGGCCTTTGAAAAAATTAAAGAGAACTCCTTTAGCCCATCTACTCTGTAAGCAACGGATCCCATCGCCCTACATAACTTTACAAAGTCAGGGTTTTTCAAATCTGTGGCTATTTTTCGCCCCGGATAATCTCTCTCCTGATGCATTCTAATTGTCCCGTAACTACTATTATTTATTAGTAAGATAATTATCTTTGTTCCATATTGGACAGCTGTGGAGATTTCCTGACTAGACATCATAAAACCTCCATCGCCTACACAACAAAGTACTGTTTTTTCGGGACTCAATAGTGACGACGAAACTGCTGCAGGAATTGCATACCCCATGGATCCACAGGTAGTCGCAATTTGTCTACGGTATCTTCCATAACTTAAAAACCGTTGAGGCCAAGCGGCATTATTTCCGGCATCCAGAGTTACGATAGAGTTGTCAGGGAGTTTTTTTTCCACTGTTTCAAAAATTCTACTTAAATTATTAAAATTTCTACTTTTCAGCGATTTAATATCATCTAAGTAATTTCTACGTAGCTGACTCCTCCACTCTTGCCATGATCTTGAGTTTTCTATTCTCAAGTCTTTTAGTCTCTTGCAACACTCTTCCACACCGACGTTTATACATACCTCAGCGTTATATACTTTATTCAATTCATTTGGATCTACATGAATATGGATCATATTTTTAGATTTATCCAGAGGGCTTATAATACTGTACCCTTGGGTTGTCATTTCACCCAATCTAGCCCCTAAGACAATGATAAGATCACTGCTTGCCACACTGCTTATCAATTTTGGGGATACAGATGTACCAAAACTCCCTACAAAGTTGTCATCTTTATGGTCAAATAAATCTTGCCTGCGAAATGATGTGGTTACAGGAATATTATTTTCATTTATAAACTTATGAAAGCTAGAAATAGAATTATTGGTCCACCCCGAACCCCCAATTATAAAAATAGGCTTTTTTGAGTTTGCTAACTCTTCCGTTACAGCATTCAATCCGGTTGAAGACATCTCACTTTTAATAATTGGTCTAAAAGCAGAGGATTGTACTTTTGTGATTTGAGTAAGCATGTCTTCTGGGGTTACTAAAACTACCGGTCCAGGCCTACCAGAGTTGGCTAAACTGAAAGCTCTGTTCATATACTCTGGCACTCTATCTGGATCATTAATTTCAGCTACCCACTTCGATATTGGTCCGAAGAAGCTCTTGAAATCTACTTCTTGAAAAGCTTCTCTGTCTCTTACATTTCTTGAAACATCCCCAACTATGAGTATCATAGGTGTGCTATCTTGAAAGGCAATGTGAACACCTACTGAAGCATGGCAGGCACCAGGCCCTCTTGTAACCAAAGCTACTCCCGGTTTACCGGTTATTTTACCATAGCTTTCGGCCATATTGGCCGCTCCCGCTTCATGACGTGCATTGATTACCTTTATACTTTTCTTTTTGTCAAAAAGAGCATCTAAAGCACCCAAATAGCTTTCACCAGGAACACAAAATATGTTTTCGACCTTATTTCTATGAAGGCTTTCCGCTATTAGTTGGCCACCTGTTTTTGACATTTCTTACCACAATGCTGCTTAAAGGCAGATAGTAAACTACTCTTTTGGTTGCGGTAAAGGCTTTAGTTTATTTAATTCCGGTAAAAGCAATCTTTCTTCTTCGTTCTTAGGCTCAAAATAACTTCCTAAGATTGCTTTCCTTTTCTTTAGTGCATGAAGCTTTACCAACTTTACGTATTTATCATAAACAGCATCTACCTTATTTCGTGAGTTATTCATTGTAACGCCGTCAATAAATTCATTTTCTAAAGCTGCTTTCAATCTCTGTGACGTATTACCCCTTATTTTTGTCAAGCTACTGATAGCAGATCGACTCATACTAGCGACTTGGTCCTCCATTGCAGTCAAGTCGTCAAGAGTTGGTTTAGGAACAACCACGGTGATTAATTGCTGCTGAGTGTCAGCTTTTACGTTTTTAAGACCACTCTCCTTGATTTCAGAAACTATTAGTGGAATATGCTCTCTACTAAAAACGAGAAGATCAAGCGTTCTTGCTGCTCTACCAGTATAAATCTTCGATAAGTCCGCTACTCGTCTTGGTTTTTTGTCTATCATTACCTTCAAGCCGAAAAGAGCATTCTTAAAGGCATCACTAGAGCCGACCTCTTTAATCATAGTGCCAAAACTTATAATATAATTCTCCATATTCGCGAGAGCTTCCGCAGAATAGGAATCTTCAAATACTTCAGCCATTTCTCCCCCTTTTTTTGAATTACATATTTCACAATCCAAAAAATAAA
>OZSS01001015.1_pt1 | contig 13300 bp, 10 predicted proteins | sample 1779911 | NCBI WGS metagenome assembly OZSS01 (sample SAMEA2603589, study PRJEB24840) | metagenome | biome: Water; feature: Photic zone; material: Seawater sample | place: Mediterranean Sea | collected 2013-11-12 | depth 10 m | reverse complement strand
TTGACCCATGGCAAGAAATTGCTGCTAAAACATGAGATATTTTATCTTCAAGGCTAGTAGAGTTTGATAAATGCACATTATAGATTATATGGAATTAGCCCTTCAACAGGCACATAAAGCAGCTCAGCTAGGGGAAGTTCCTGTTGGAGCTGTGCTTGTTAGTGCTAATGGAGATGTGATTGCGTCTGCTCATAATCTTGTCGAATCACAGCGCGATGCGACTGCGCATGCAGAGTGCCTAGTGTTAAGGGAAGCGACGAGATTATTAAATCAGAAATTCCTTGAAGGATGTGATTTATGGGTGACGCTTGAGCCATGCGCGATGTGTGCTGGTGCAATTTCAAACTCAAGAATTCGCAGGTTATACTATGGCGCAGAAGATAAGAAAGGAGGTGCGGTAGAGCATGGAAGCCATGTATTTAGTCATGCCACCTGTCACCATAAACCAGAAATTTACGGCGGTATAAAAGCATCTAAGGCATCCAAGCTGCTGGAAGAATTTTTTGCTGAAAGACGCTAGAAAATACCAATATCTGTTCGGTAAAAACCGTTTTTCCACTTTATTTGGGATACCGTATCATATGCTTTCTCGCGAGCCTCATTATAAGTCTTAGCAGTTGCGGTAATGCTTAAAACACGCCCTCCTGATGCAATGATATCGCCTTGCTCATTTCTTCTTGTGCCTGAATGATAAATAAATCTATCTGATTCTAGTGAGAGCGTATCTAACTGTTTGATAATTGAATCTGGCTGATAGCTGCCAGGATATCCCTTATTAGCCATGATAACTGTAATCGCAATATCAGGGCTGAAAATAATCTGTGCTTCTTGTTGTTTTTGATTGCAATGCGATATAATTATCTCAAGCAAGTCACTTTCCAGACGTGGCAGGATAGTTTGAGCTTCTGGATCGCCAAACCGACAATTAAATTCTATTACCTGCGGGCCTTCATCTGTAAGCATTAACCCTGCATATAATATCCCTGTATAGGGCGTGCCATCTGCAACCATGCCTTTTGCTGTCGGCTTTAATATATTCTCTAAAATATCCTTGCGCAAACTATCAGTCTCGTCCGGAGAAGGGCTTGCAGCGCCCATACCGCCCGTATTTGGGCCTTCATTTCTATCAAATGCCCGTTTGTGGTCACGCGCACTTGCCAGCCAAATAACGTCTTCTCCATCGACAAGTGCAAATGCAGATAGCTCAGGCCCTGTGATACAGGCTTCCACTAAGATGGTTCGACTGGCATTGCCAAAACCGCCTTCAAGCATCATATCAATAGCATCAAAGGCTTGTTTTGTCGTATTACACACCACAACCCCTTTGCCAGCGGCAAGACCATCTGCCTTTATAACAGATTGAGGGCCAATTAAACGGGCATATTCTTTAGCCTTCTGAATGTCTGTAAAACGCTCATAGGCAGGCTGGGGTATGTGATAACGCTTACAAAAATCACGTGCAAAATATTTGGAACCTTCTAATTTGGCGGCGGCAGCACTTGGTCCAAAAGCTGCTATATTGTGATTACGCAATGCATCGGCAAGACCAGAAACCAATGGTACTTCAGGCCCTATCACAACAAGTTCTATTTTCCGGGTTTTACATTCTTGAATGATGGCTTGGGGGTTATCAGAAGAACTCTCAAGACAGGTAGCAAATTGGGATATTCCGGGATTTCCGGGTACTGCATATAATTGCGTACATTTTTGCGATGTTGAAATTGCGCGCGCAAGTGCATGTTCTCGCCCGCCGCCTCCAATAATTAATATATTCATACCTAGCCGTCCAAAAGATTACCCCAAGAAAAGGTGTCTACCCTGTAAAGTTGGGGTATATTACAGATAACGCACCCGTTGTCTTTGTGGATATATCTGTGCCATAAATAGAGTGCCAGAACAATGGATATCAAATGACAAACCTCATTCCCTCTCAATCAGACAGTCTTTCAAACCAGCCTATATATTCGGTTGCTGACTTATCAAATGCGGTTAAGCGCGCTATTGAATCCAATTTCGAGTTTGTAAGAGTTCGCGGTGAAATATCCAAGCCTGCTTTTCCTGGCTCTGGGCATATATATTTCAGCTTAAAAGATGTGAATGTAACACTTGCTTCGGTTATTTGGAAAGGACAGCTCAGCCAAATAAATATTCAGCCAGAAGAGGGCATGGATGTAATTTGCACAGGAAAATTAACAACTTTTGCAGGTCAGTCACGCTATCAGCTCAATGTTACTCAAATTGAATTTGCAGGTGAAGGCGCATTGTTAAAACAGCTTGAGGCTGTAAGGCAACGACTTCAAGCAGAAGGGTTGTTTTCTGAAGATCGCAAGCAGGAGATTCCCTACCTGCCGTCTGTTATAGGCGTTGTAACATCTCCGACAGGTGCTGTCATAAGAGATATACTTCATCGATTGTCAGAACGTTTTGGCACCCGTGTTTTGGTAGCTCCAGTCCCTGTTCAAGGTAGGGGCGCAGAACAGCATATTTCACATGCCATAAAAGCATTTAATCAAATGCACGAAGATGGGCACGTGCCAAAACCAGACCTTATTATTGTTGCGCGCGGTGGTGGATCGCTTGAAGATCTGTTGTGTTTTAATGAGGAAATCGTTGTAAGAGCCGTGTTTGAGAGTAATATAGCTGTCATCTCTGCTGTTGGGCATGAAACAGATACAACGCTAATAGACTATGTATCCGATAAAAGAGCGCCAACCCCAACTGCTGCTGCAGAAATGGCAACACCAGTGTTAACAGAACTGGTTGCCCGAATATCAGAACTTAATTCCAGAGCCAGCCGTGCCTTGGATAGAAAATTTAATTTTAAAGACAATCAGCTTACCGCCGCATTTCGGGGGCTGATACATCCATATGACCAGATTAATCAACTTGGTCAGAGGATAGATATATTAAATGAAAAAATTGAAAAAAATGTGCAAAACATTCTGAGTATTAAACAACATAAGCTAGCAAGCTTGTTTCAGCGATTGCCAACCCCAATTCAAAAATTAGGGGATATTCAAACCCGAATTATCACCGCAAATGAGCGTATGCGCGCGCAAATAGACAAAAAGCTTTCGAACTCAGACCAGACAATCTTAAGATACGAACAATTGCTAAATGCTTTCTCATTCAAGCGGGTTTTAGAGAAAGGGTTTGTGCTTGTAACGGATTTAGATGGAAATCCTATAAAGCAATCACAGGATGCAGCGACTGGCGCACTTATAAATTTGCAGTTTTTTGATGCAACAAGACACGCACAGCTCGACCCTGAAAAGATTTCAGATGGTAGCACAAAAGCCAATATCTCGCGGCAGAATCAAACGCAAACTAAAAAAGTTTCTGTAGATGATAACACTATAACCACACAACCCAAATTGTTCTAGCCTTTAATTCTTCCCCAGCGCCGATGAGGCCATAACCATTGTTCTGGTCGCTCTTTTATCCAGCTTTCTAATAATTTATTAATTTGCAAGGCGATGGCGAATATTTCGTCATCTGAAGCTGTTTTGCTTACCGTAATTGGCTCGTGAACAATCATTTTATAGTAAGCGCCTTTGATTCGGATGGTCTCAAGCGGAAAGAGTTTTATTTGTTGTTTGGCAGCGATTTTTATATGGGCGACAGGTGTTTTTACAGGCACTCCAAAAAATGGAACCATACGTCCCTCACGAAGTTGCTGGTCAATTAATAATGCAATAATTCCATTTTCCTTAATAGTCGCAAGCATTCCTTTGGCACCTTCACGGCCTTTTATAAAAAACGCAGCATTTAAATATCTCTGGCGTTTTTGAATCAGAAAATCTGCAACCGGATTATTAAGAGGGCGATAGACGATACCTGATTTTCGGTTAAGTCGTTTAAGGGTCGTTGGCACGACCTCCCAATTTGCCAGATGTGAGCCGATAATTATACTACCCTGCTCGCACGCTGAAATTTTATCCAATCCTTCAATCTTAACCCTGTTATGTGAATTCATTAATGTGAGCGTATGTGGAAACTCCCCTATATTTCGACCAAGATTCCACCACATGCCAGTCAATATCTCAAGGCGTTTCTGTTCTGTAAGCTCTGGCATAGCACGCCTTAAATTAGCATTTGCGCGCTTATGCCAGCTTGTATGGGGGCCGATTTTTGAGCCAAGCCATCCTGTAGAAGCACTGGCAATATCAATTGGAATTAGGCGCAAAATAAGAAGCGCAAAAAACAAAAATACCGCCTCAATAGGCCAGCTTATATAACGAATTAAAAACTGCTTTAGATTATTATTGCGATGAAAGGACATTTTTAAATGTGGTCTCCAGAAGGGACACTATTTTTATAGAATCAGCTGAAGAGAAATGAATTCTTACAGGCACAGTCAATACCCGCTCTCGCCACTCTGCAGGCAATCTCATCCAGTCCTTTTGAGTGGTAACAAGCTCAGAGCCAGCTTGATTTGCGTCCTCATATAATTGTGACATATCAGTATCGGTATAGGGATGGTGATCTGCAAAATGGGTTTCACCAACAATATCAGCTCCGATATTTTGGAGTGTTTTGAAAAAACGAGAAGGATTTCCAATGCCTGCAAAGCCGTAAACAGGTCTGCCTTTTAGATGTTCGATAATCTCATCATCTGGGCGAAGCTCGCCTGTAAATATGGGAATATGTGACGGAATTTTTTGTGTTAAGCCTGTTTCATCCTCTCCATTAAAAATAACCATATCTACGTTTTTTAATCCATCATCTAACGTCTCCCGCATTGGCCCTGCTGGTAATAAAAGTCCATTTCCAATCCCAAATTTCCCATCGAAAACAGCAATCTTTAGATCTTTTTCTAAGGTTGGGTTTTGCAGGCCATCATCCATTACAATACAATCAAGTTCTTTTTCGCATGAAATAAAAGCAGCGCCAGCGGGTCTATTGCGGCTTACACAAACCGTATTTGAATTTGACATCATTAAAGGCTCATCCCCAACATCTACCGATTGATGAAGATTAGAATTTACAAAAACAGGCCCTTTCTCACGCCCGCCAAATCCACGCGTTAACACAGATGGCGACTTACCAATGCCAGACAAAAATCGGCATAGCGTTATTACAACCGGCGTTTTACCACTTCCTCCAACAGTAAGATTACCAACACAAATTACGGGTATATCACTTTTTTGAGGCTGCGCATTTTTCTGGTTTATGTAGTGACCAAGGCGCCATATATAACTCAGTGGAAATAAAAGAATGGATTGCCAGTTTAGTCCTGACCAAAATTTCGGTGTTTTCAATGGCATTTGAGATTATTTCTCTATGGTTGATATGATATAATGTGCCGCTTTTGCAGGACGCATGCAAGCCTCTTGAGCCATTTTCTGACCTTTGATAATAGCCTGCAACATTGCTTTATCGGATTGTAGAATCTTGGTTAATGTCTCATCTAGTGTTTCATTAAGCGTTTCATGTGAGTCAATTTGGCGAATAATTCCAGCCTTTATTAAATCAATATAATCAGCCTCGTTATTAAAGATGGATTTACCGCAAATCATAGGCTTTCCAGCAAGTGCTGGCTCAATGGGATTATGGCCGCCAGAATGAAAAAAACTTCCCCCGATTATTATGATATCTGCCACATTATACGAGCTTGTCATTTCGCCAAAGCTATCACTTAAAAAATAGGGGTTTTGGCGGAGCGGCAATTCTCCTTGCGAGCGTTGTGGCATCATGCCTAGTTGTTTTATTATTTCTGCTGCTCTGTGTGGATGACGCGGGGCAAATATCAATTGATACTCATCTGCATTGGTTAATTTGGCAACAGCTTTGGCGATAAGCTGTTCTTCATTCTCATGGGTTGAGGCAGCCAGTATAAACTTGCACCCAGCTTTTTTGGCATAGTGTCTCAAAGCTTCTTCATAAGCCGAATTTAATCCATTATTGGAAATTCTGCTTTTAAGGGAGCCGACTATTTTTACGGTTTGACTATTGTTATTTTTAATATCGCTAGCTAATGCCTCGAAGTTGTTTTTCTGTTTATCGTCGATAGCTAAAATCAAGGATGGGCTGGAAAATAACTTCCTTGCTAGTGATGGGTTTTTCTGCCATCTGGCTTTTGCAATGTGTGATATTTGGCTTGAAGCAAAAATGACAGGAAGCTGTTTTTTGCTAGCGTTAGTGACTAAATTAAACCAGAAATCAGATTCCAAAAATATAGCACCATTTGGTTTCCAATATTCTAAAAAGCTGAATACCCATCGCGGGTGGTCTAATGGCTGGAATATATGTGTAACAGGCATGTCGGCACAACTCTTCTCAACATGGTCTGCCGCTGTTATGGTATTTGTGGTTATAAGGAAATGCCATTCAGAACGCATCTTTTTAAAATGTGTAACTAAATTAATAGCCGCGTTAGACTCTCCAAGAGATACGGCGTGCAACCAGATTAAGGTGCCGTGAGGACGGCTGGATTTATACCCATAACCAAACCGCTCTTTTATACGCGTTTTATTCTCTTTTTTCTGGATAATGCGCACATACAAATACAAGCGAATAAAAGGTTCCAGTAGAATCCAGAAAATCTGATAAGCAAAAGGGTTGATGTGCATCTCTATGGCGCCCTTTTTTTTGCGGGAGTTTGTTTTAAAAGATTTAGCACAGAGCTCGTCACATTGTTGGGTTAATGAATTTAATCTATTTTCAATTTGACAACGCCAATTCTCAAGAGATTGTTTTGATATCTGTGTTCTCTTCGCCGTATTTAGCATATCAAGCCTAATCGGGTCGCCCCATAAAATAATAGCGTTACTGAAAGGCTTTGGGATTCTAGTTCTATCCCAGCTTTTCAGAAGCCATTGTCTATCAGCTGCAAACACCACTGGAATAATTTCAATATCGCTCATATGGGCTAGTGCTATCGGGCCCATCGCAAGTGTTCTTGCTGGACCGCGAGGCCCGTCAGGCGTAATCCCAACATTGCGCCCTTTTTTAAGTTCCTTGGCAAGCTGACGAAGACTAGTAAGAGCTTGCTTGTTAGAAGAGCCCCAGACCACGTTAAGCCCAACCATCTGAACCGCTTTCCCAAGTATTCTGCCATCTGAGTGAGGCGAGTTTAGCGTTGTAATAGGTCTTGGCAGATTCCAAGTCATACCCAATATATGTTCATGCCAAGAGATGATTATGTAGGGTTTTTTATTTTGTTTTACCAATTGATAAACAGTACGGTTTTCATGCCGCCATTTAACGGTTATCCCTAGAATAAAAATAATGCACGCAAATACAATCGAGAACAGCATTTGACCTATCATGGAATGGCTTAGTTTTTTGAGCATATATGGGGCAACAAAGCTAAGGTTGGCAGTTACATGAAACTGTGGAACAATTCCGCTATCATAGATTTTTCTATCACGTCTTCACAAATATCGCAATTTGCTGACATAATGAGGTTTTTGCATAAATAAAGAAATTATTTGCGCATAATGTGATAAAAAGACACTAATAGCGAGCAAAAATAACGTGATTAAAAACCAAAGTAAACCAAAGTAGATGTCATTCTATATTAAAGGATGGTGATGACAAACGCATCAAAGAAAACATTTGAAGTTATACAGGAAATCTGGAAGGGTTTTGCAAAACCGTTTACTAGTTTGTTTGCTTTTGCAATTTTTCTGATGGTTATCGTTGCTGTTTCAGGCGCTGTTTATCCTGCCATAATACAACAAGTTTTCAATCACCTAGCAGGTGAGAAAACTATTTTTCAGTATAATTTCCTAACCCTTGTTTCGCTTAGCATTATCTGCATTGCGTTAATAAAAGCGGTTGCAATGTATTTGCAAATTATAACCGTAAATCGGTTTGCACAATCTATTGCAACGGCAATGCAAACTAAAATGATGAGCCATCTTATTAACGCAGATCTTGGCGTTATAACTCAGCACTCATCTGGTGTTTTTATCTCTCGGATTATGAATGATGTAAATCTTATAAAAGAGGCCGTGGTAAGATTATCAAACAATCTAATAAGAGACTCACTGACCATTCTTGTAATGATTGGAATGCTATTTTGGTTTGATTTTTGGCTTTCCGTCTTGGTGCTTGCAATTTACCCTATCGCGTTCCAACCAATTTTGCGTATCGGGCGTAAACAGCGCCGCCATGCAAAGCGTTTGCAGATAACTATGGAGGAGATAACTTCGGTTATATCTGAGATTATTGGTGGTAGCAGAATGATTAAGGCATTCGAGCTTGAAGATAGCCAGAAATTCAGAGCATCACAGAGTTTTGATAAACTCAAATCTGCTTATCTCTCCTTATTGTCAGGCAGAGCTCGAATAGATCCTGTGTTGGAAGTTTTGGGCGGGATTGCTATTGCGGGGGTTGTTGGTGTGGCAAGCTGGCGCGTTAGTAATGGTGAAATGCTGGTTGGCGATGTACTCGGTTTTATAACAGCGCTTCTAATGCTTGTTCAGCCTGTAAGGGCGCTTGGAACGCTCAATGCGGTCACACAAGAAGGGGTCTCAGCTGCTAATAGAGCTCTTGAATTACTTGCTACTGAACCTGATATTCAGTCAGAAAAAAATGCGATAGATTTGAATGCAGAAAAAGCCGAAATTGAATTTTCAAATATATCTTTCTCATATGATACCGCGCCTATATTGCAGGATGTAACGTTTACGATAAAAGCTGGTGAAACGGTCGCACTGGTAGGTGAAAGTGGTGCTGGAAAAACTACTATAATGAATCTTATTCCCAGGTTTTTTGATTCTGACAAAGGTATTATCTCTATCAACAAACTTAATATTAAGCAGATTAGTATTCATAGTCTGCGCGCGCATATTGCGCTTATCAGTCAGGATTCTATATTGTTTGATGATACGATTATGGCAAATATTGGATTTGGGAAACCAGATGCATGCGGGACGGATATTCTTAAGGCTGCCAGAAAAGCGGCAGCAGATGGGTTTATTACAGCGTTGCCGCAAGGCTATCACACAAATGTTGGCCCGCAAGGAAACCTTCTTTCTGGTGGCCAGAGACAACGCATCGCAATTGCAAGAGCCATATTAAAAGACGCCCCAATTTTATTAATGGATGAGGCAACATCAGCACTTGATGCACAATCAGAACAGCTGGTTCAAGAAGCATTAGAGCAATCAAAGCAGGGACGCACGAGTCTTATTATCGCACATCGGCTTGCCACGATTAAATCTGCAGACAGGATTTATGTTATGGCATCTGGCAGAATTATAGAAACAGGCACTCATGAAAGTCTATTAGAGCAAAAAGGGGCCTATGCGAAAATGATTTCACTGCAACAATTCTCCAAGTAAAAAAGTATCATAATAGTTGGTTGTTTGGATATTATCGAGAGGATTATTCTCGTTTTAGGATGGAATCAACAAAGCGAGTTGCTAGTGGCTGTGCTTTAAATTCCTGTACCAGTTTTTCAGGCTCATAAACTTCTTCTACCCAGCGCATGAATTCCATGCCTTGTGACTCAAACGGAATATAAGATGCGATAAAAGCATCGAGGATCCCTGTTTTTGCTTGCTTTACATGTAAATATTTAAATGAGAGCTGCTTTGAGGCTTCTATAGCGGGTTGCTTCATAACTATAAGCATATAGAGTGCGGACATTAAGCCTGCTCTGTCGGCACCTGATTTACAATGAAGTAGTGTAGGGTGCTGGATAGATGAGAAGAGTTCAGGTAGTTTCAGCAACATTTCTTTTTCAGGGGCCGCTCTGGAGCGAACCCTGAAATTCACAAGTTCTATCCCCATTTTATCGCAAGCCTCAGCCTCTAATTGCCAGCCACCAGATTCACGAGGTCCTCGTAAATTCAAAATTGTTTTTATTCCCAAATTTTTTTGAGCAATTTCAATCTGCTTTGGTGATGGCTGATTGCTCCGCCACATATTTTTATCTATCTGATACAGATTATGAAAAGCAATCCTTAGAAACCCATGATCGTGAAAATATAACTCTAGCCAGTCTGCTAAACCAGAACGTTTGAATTTTGACGCTTGGTGCGGGTAGTCAAGAGTGTTTTGCAATTGGCCCACTACCAATCATCCACCAGCAACCATCATACCGTCAACACGAATGCTAGGCGCTGATGTGGAAAAACGAAGATCAATATCATTGGCAGGTGTTAATTCGAAAAACATTTCTTTTAAATTTCCAGCAATGGTAGCTTCAGTTACAGGGTATGCGATCTCCCCATTTTCTATCCAGAAGCCTGATGCACCCCGGCTGTAATCGCCTGTTGTAATGCTAACCGAGCTGCCGATAAATTCGGTTACTAGAAACCCGTCTTTAATATCAGCAATAAGCTCCTCTAAAGAGACAGTTCCATTTTCAATAAAGCAGTTAGAGGTGCCGGGAGAGGGCGGTGATGATAGCGATCTGCTTGCATTTCCAGTTGGCATTAATCCTAATTGTGCCGCACTTGCTAAATCAAGTAGCCAGCTTTGCAATACGCCATCCTCTATAAGGTGTTGTTTTTTTACAGGCAATGTTTCGCCATCAAATCTGCGGGATCCAAGTCCACGATGGCGCAAAGGATCATCTGTTAGCGTTATATATTTGCTTGCTATTTTTTGCCCCATTTTATCTTTCAGAAAACTAGACCCTCTAGCTACGCTGGCACCATTTACAGCACTTGCGAGATGACCTGTCAGGCTTTTGGAAACGCGACTGTCAAATATAACTGGGAATTGTCCTGTTGAAGCACTTCTTGCCCCAACTCTGCCAATGGTGCGCTGACCAGCAGATGCTCCAATTTTTTCAGCATCAATCAGATCCTCAGCATAAACAGTAGAGCTAAAGTCATAATCGGTTTCCATTCTTCCATCTTTTTCAGCAATAACAGCAGCTGAAATACTAAAAGACGAGCGCTCATATTCGCCGGTAAATCCAGTGCTGGTTGCAATCGCTATTTCAGCTGTCGATTGCCCTGCAGAGGCACCTTCGGAATTAGTGATACCTTCTATTCCAAGTGCAGATTCTTCGCATTTAAGAGCCATTTCGGTTAGTGTTTCGGCTGTAAATTCAGTAGGATCATACAGCTCTAGATCTGGTAGCTCAACAGCTTGCTCTTCTTTGGAAGCAAGGCGTGCATAGGGATCTGCTGGCGCAAGACGTGCCATCGCAACAGCCCTCTGACACAGCGCTCTTACAGCATCTGTGTCAACTTTGCCGGTGGAAATGCTTGCAGATTGCTGGCCGGTAAATACGCGTAATCCGATCTGGAAATCTTCTGCGTGTTCAACAGACTCAAACTTGCCAAGGCGTACTTCAACACCGACACCTTTATTTCTAACCAATGTTGCTTCAGCAGCATCAGCACCCTCAGATTTAGCTGTATCGAGCATTTGAATAATAATATTTTTTGTTATTTCATCCATATCTATCAGATAGCGCGCAAATACGTCTCGCGCAACTGCTTGCTGGTAAGAAAGTTTCTGTTTATAGTGTTTTTTATGAAAAAAAATTTGGTTTTTATAGATGGAAGTGCTGGAACAACAGGCCTTCAAGTATCGTCTAGGTTATCCCAGAGATCCGATATTAGACTTATTTCTCTTGCAGAAACAGACAGAAAATCAGAGGAAAAACGTGCCTCTGCAATGCAGGAAGCAGACGTTGCTATTCTATGCTTGCCTGATTCTGCGGCAATGCAGGCAGCAGCAATGGTTGCTGGTATGGATGTTCGCATTATCGATGCCTCTTCTGCCCATCGAACAGCAGATGGGTGGGTATATGGATTTCCAGAATTACGCCCAGATCAAAGTCAGAAAATTGCTGAAGCCAATTTAGTAAGCAATCCTGGCTGTTATGCATCTGGGTTTCTCGCTCTATCACACCCGCTTATTGAAAATGGTCTTATTACGCCAGATCAAACCCTTATCACTCCTGCAGTTTCAGGCTATTCCGGGGGCGGAAAAAATATGATTGCCTCCATGAAAAAGGGCAAACTGCCACCCCATTTTGATTATTCGCTTGGACTATCTCATAAACATATTCCAGAAATGATGAAGCATTCGGGTCTTCGGGTTGCGCCATTATTTATGCCGTCGGTTGGTATGTTTGAGCAAGGCATGCTGGTTCGCCTTGCGATATCTGACGCTGATTTTTCAAAAAACGTAACTATTCATGATATTCACGAAATCTATCAGGAGGCGTATCATTATCATCCGATGATTAGGGTTTGCGGATTAGATGAAGCATCATCATTGCAGCATTCAGGTCAGTTATCAGCTGATGGAGTTGCAGGACAAGATGGTCTTGAGATTTTCTGCTTTAATAATCCTGAAACACAACAATTTTTAATTATAGCAAGGCTAGATAACCTTGGTAAAGGAGCTGCTGGCGCTGCTGTTCAGAACTTGAATATTATGCTTGGCTGTAGCCCAAATACAGGTCTTAACTGGGATTATTAATATATCTTTTAGAAAAGAGCCTGGAGAAGCAAACCTGCCGCCAGAATAAGGCCGCAATCCCGATTGGATCTAAAAACAGCTAACGCTGATTTGCCGTTAATTTCTGATAATTTATATATTTGCCAGCCTAAATGAAGGGCAGATCCTGCGATACCAAAAAGCCAAATACCTAATCCAAATTGAAGCCAAAAACCAGCTGACCATAATAGGATGGCAGCTAGATATAATGCTGTTATACCCTTGGATAGATTAGTCCCAAGTGAGCGCGCAGCAGAGCCAATTCCAAGCTTATCATCATCCTCTTTATCTTGAATTGCGTAGATGGTATCATATCCGATAATCCAGCAAGCAGTTCCTGCATATACCAAGAACATGGCATCACTTGGCCAGTTATTTGTCGCACTTGCCGCACCAAGCAAAACGCCCCATGAGAAAGCCAGCCCAAGAACGACTTGTGGCCATTTTGTTACTCTTTTTGCAAGAGGATAACAGATTATCAAAGGAATTGATGATAAGCCCATTATCCATGCTTTGAAGGGAAGTTGTAATAAGATAAAAAACCCTATGAGTAGCATAATGCCAAGAAATATAATAGCTGAGCGGACAGAGATAGTACCAGCGGCAAGAGGCCTCATTGCGGTTCTGGCAACCTGTTTATCAATATCGCGGTCCCAGAGGTCATTTATAATACAGCCTGCCGAACGCATAATAATGGCACCCCCTAAAAACCAACTCATAAGTTTAACAGTCTCAATCATCTCATTAGGATGTGCCAAGATAGCCCACCAGCCTGGCAGTAATAATAACCACCAGCCAATTGGCCTATCTAGCCTAGCTATAATAGCAAATGGTTGAAGCCAGTTTGGGATGCTTGACAGCCAGCCGTTAGTGGCGATAT
>OZSS01001010.1_pt1 | contig 13350 bp, 12 predicted proteins | sample 1779911 | NCBI WGS metagenome assembly OZSS01 (sample SAMEA2603589, study PRJEB24840) | metagenome | biome: Water; feature: Photic zone; material: Seawater sample | place: Mediterranean Sea | collected 2013-11-12 | depth 10 m | reverse complement strand
AGGCAATACCGTTTGAGCCTTCGGAAACCGAGAAGATTATTAAACGTTGGTCAAGTGGTCAGATCGTGCTCGCGGCCAGTATCGCGGTAGTTTTATTCACACTATGGTTTTTGTTTACGGCCAAAAGCGTGAGGATGAACTTCTCGGCCCCTACGCAGGCTATTGCTCTGAGTGGTGGATTTCACATTGAGGTCGGTAACGTATTTCTCTTGAGGCGCGGAGAATATGAGGTGGTTGCCAGGGCCGAAGGTTATGAAACTTTCTCCTCAAAATTTGAGGTGAATGATGAAAGGAATCAGACCTTATCCTTCGACCTAACCCCAACACCCGGTCTCCTTGGCATTGAGGTAACGCCCGAAGATGCTTTGTTTCAGGTAGAAGGTCTCCAATCCTGGACAAAAGCTATTAGCGGCAAGCTCGTACTGCGTCTTCCTGCGGGCGTTCACGAGTTAATGGCGCGACACCCTCGTTATCAAGAAGCTCGAAATACCGTGGAGATCGATGGAAAGGGCCAACTGCAAAGCATAGCGATTGAACTGGTTCCAAACTGGTCGAAAATTTTCATTGATAGTCGTCCTATGGGTGCGGAGATTGTGATCGACGGTCAGGCTACGGGGTTAACCACTCCACAGGAAGTTGAAGTTTTGGCTGGGGAAAGGCAAATCGAATTGCAGCTGCGTGGATTTAAAGCCCATCGAAGACAGATATTTTCCGAGCCTGGTAGAGATCGAAAACTTCAAGTCGCCTCGTTAGAAAAAGCGGACGCCCAGCTGCGCGTATCGAGCGTTCCATCTGGAGCCTTTGTTGCTATAGATGGAAACTATATTGGAGCAACTCCCGTAGAGGTCGATTTGGCGTCGCTTGCTAATCAACGTTTGTTTGTGTTTGCTCGCGACCATGCGCCTTTCCAAGAACGGCTTAACTTAAAGAAGGGCAGTTACAATGATAGATCCATCGTATTGCCTCGGTTGACCGGCAATCTGCGACTTGAGACCTCGCCGCCAGACGCGCAGATTACGTTGAACGGAAAGAGGCTAGACTCTTTTCTCGGCCAGAAGGACCTCGTGTTACCCATGGATGAGTATGTGATTGAGATAAAGAAAGAGGGCTTCGCAGACTATAGGACAGATTTTACTCCTATGGTGGAGGTCGATCAGACGCTACAAGTCAGATTATTAACTCTCGAAGAAGCTCGAATTGCTTCGCTCAGACCGACGATCGTTACAAAGGTTGGTCAAACTCTACGACTGCAAAATGGCAGTGAACTGTTGATGGGAGCTTCGAGGCGTGAACCTGGACGAAGGGCAAATGAGACTTTGCGGAAGGCGAATTTCAGTCGTTTGTTTTATCTATCTGAAAAAGAGGTGACAAATGCAGAGTTCCGAGCTTTTGCGTCTGGCCACGATTCTGGAAAATTCGATGAAATTTCATTAAACGAAGACGATCAGCCGGCTACCCAGATCAGTTGGAACGAAGCCGCAGCCTACTGTAACTGGCTTTCTATCCAAGACAAGCTTGAGCCATTTTACGATATTGAATTTTCTAAAGTTGTTGGTGTGAACAAAGAAGCACTTGGGTATCGATTACCTACCGAGGCGGAGTGGGCGTGGGCTGCCAGAACTTTTCCCGAAGAGAAATCCGATGCGAATGAACAACTCCAATTCCCTTGGGGGAAGTCTTTACCACCTCCTGCACGCTTCGAAAATTATGCGGATAGAAGTGCAGCAAACAAGATCGGTCGTGTGATATTTGGCTACAATGACAACTACGTGGCATCTGCACCTGTAGGAACCTACGACGCCAATCAGCGAGGATTCTACGATCTCGGGGGAAACGTTGCCGAATGGGTGCATGATATCTATGAGATTCCCAGCGGTGAACCTGTGGAAGATTATCTAGGACCAAGTAAAGGAGAATATCGCGTCATACGCGGAGCAAGCTGGATGCACGGGACTATTACAGAGTTAAGACTCTCTTTTAGGGACTACGGAATAGCAGGGCGACAGGATCTCGGCTTCAGAATAGCGCGTTACGCAGAATAAACTGGAGGTAGAGAACATGACTTCTAAATTAATAGGAGCAATCTTAATTTACCTTTCCTTTCTCGTTGATGCTTCCGCATCAATTTCGGAAGAAGACCGAGACGAATTCGATAAAGGCGTCGCCGCTGTTGAAGAGACAGAGTCGCCCACATTGCCAAACCTCGGAGCAGCGCAGCGAGACGCTAATGCAGATAGCCGAGCGCCCGTCTTGGTCAAAGATACGGTGGCAGCGAAGGGTGATAAGAACATTTTTAAGCCGAGCGAGGCGATTTCTGAAGATTTTGCCGCGCCGCTACCTACAGATATTTAACTCGAAATCACTGACCAAGCGATTCGGAGGCAGATCATGAAGAAAACTCTTCCCATTGAGTTGGTTTTTCAGGTAGCCGCACTTGTTGCATCGGTGATTGTTGTGCATTTGATGTATCAGACAATTGTCCGGCCTAATGCTACGGCTGCACTTCAAGAAAGAGCGGCTCTAATTGAGCAACAAGGCGACCTCTATGAGGAGGATCGCTCGTTTTACGTTGTCGTTAAAGACTACGAGCAAGAGTCGTGCTTTATTCTTATGCTGTGGGCGCTATCGATAATGGGTTTTAAAGCGAGGAGAATTTTCAGGGAACAAGCTCTGTTAGGACATGAATTTATCCCAGTCTCCGACGGCGTGAACATATTACCCGAAGACACGAGAACATATACCCGGCCACTCCAAGCCCTCGCTGAGGAAACTCAGAAAGCGTTGCTGCCGAGAGCTCTGCTTGTTGCTTTGAATCGGTTCGCCTCGACCCGAAACATACAAGACGTTTCTGACGCCGTCGGCTCGATTTGTGAAAACGAATCCGACCGGTTGGATAGCGAACTCGCCATGATCAGGTATATAGCTTGGGCCATACCATCTATCGGTTTTATCGGAACGGTTCGCGGTATAAGCGATGCATTAGGTCAAGCATATAGAGCGGTCGAAGGCGATATAGCTGGCGTAACGACAAGTTTAGGGGTCGCTTTTAACTCAACTTTCATAGCCCTGGTAATAAGCATCATACTGATGTTCTTTATGCATCAGCTCCAGCTTCTGCAGGAGCGGCTAGTTCTGGATACTCACGACTACTGCGACGAAAAACTCCTTCGATACCTGCGCTCACAGGGATAGAAAGTGCATATCATTGATGTCAACGACTGGGAACTCCAATGCTTCACTGCGTCAGGAGACCTTGTTTACGGCGTGCCGTGTGCCGCGAGCTTTGACGAAAGGAACGTTTTTTTAGGGGCAGAAGCGCTTGCGCGTGCAAAGATCTTCCCGCAGACCTTCACCTCCAATTATCTTTATCAAATCAGCGAGGCTCCTCTCACTAGAGCGGTCGGCAATCTGAGAACCTATGCGGATTTGAGTTTTAAACAATTTGAGCATATGCGAGAAAAAGCCCAGGTTCGTGAGGCCGTATTTTTAGTACCGTCTTACTTGCAGGATCAATACTTGGGACTTCTCGCGGGTATCGCGAAAGCAGCAAGCATTGCCCCTCTGGGTTTTATAGATCACTGCTTGGCCTGTGCTTATAGCACCTCCTTGAATCAATCCTTCACGACCTTGGATATCGGATTAAATCAAACAAGTGTTTCAAGTGTAGAGTTTGCAAATCAGGAGTTTCGCGTTACGTCAGCGAACCAGACCAATCTGGGAACGATTGGAATTGCAGACAACTGGATTGGTTGTATCGCTAATGAGTTTATTCGAAATTTTCGCTTTGACCCCCTCTATAGCGCAGCGACTGAACAACAAATGTTTGATGAGGTGATTTCATGGATTGGGTCTGGAGAGCTACCAGCAGATCTGAAGATTAGCGTTCACACAGAGGATGCAGAGCGATCGATAACTGTTATCCCAGATCTTCTGCAAAAGTATCTAGTAGCAAAGCTAGACGAATTGAGCCTAGATGAAACCTCTGCGGTTGTCTTGAGCCATCGATTTAACAGAATTCCTTCAATAAAGGAGATTTTGGGAGATCGAGTCTCGCAATGCTTCGTAGTAGATCAGAAAGATGTTGCGTCCTCGGCCCTAGCGATAGCCGCCGATTTCGAGGCAGGAAAGTTGGAGCGGCTCCGTGCTTGCTCAGCTTTGTCGAGAAACGAAGAATCGGTTGTAAGTGCACAATCCGCTCATGATCGAGAGCGTGCGCTCTTGAAACCCGCTACGCATTTGCTCGAGAGCGCGAATGCCTACCCATTAAAGCATCGCAAGTTTGACGCCTTTCTAGACGAAGATGGTTTATTGCGACCTGGCGTTAAAGTCGAGATTGATGGAGGCGAACCGACGAGTGCCGTGATAAAAGCGGGTCAAAACGTTTGTTATTCGGGAAATACATGGCTGGCGATTAGAGAAGCATAATGAGAAGGCGGAAACGTCAAACTAGCGTTTTCTCCTTGGCATTTCTTGACGTCATGTCCTGCGGCTTCGGTGCCATTGTTTTGATTTTTTTGATCGTAAATAACAAAACCGAAACGCAACCTTATGACAGTGAAGAAAGCTTGGCTGAACTTCGGCTTTTGGATTTTGAAAAGCTTAAAGGACAAAGAGAGCTTTCTGAGCTGGAAAAAAATGCGCGAAAAACCCAAATGGAGCTCAACAGCGCCGAAGCGGAACGCTCATTGCTGCAGAACGAACTCAGGCAACTAATTGAGGAGCTGGAGAACATTAAAGGCTCTTCCGTTGCCGAGATCGAAGCGACCGCAAAGCTAAGATCCGACGTGCGAAATCGAGAAGAAAAACTCAAGCAGCTTCAAGCGCTGGAACGAGCGAACGAAGGTAACGATCTAAGAGTTTTTGAAGGGGAAGGAGACCGACAGTATTTAACTGGTATGAAGATTGGAGGTCGCAATATCGTGATCGCTGTCGATACGTCAGCGAGCATGTTGGATAACACCGTCGTGAATATTATTCGGCGTCGCAATATGTCTGACGAACAGAAACGTGTCGCACCAAAATGGCAGCGAGCCATCCGAACAGTCGAGTGGCTCTCGGCTCAACTCCCTCTAGACGCGGATTTTCAAATTTATAAGTTCAATGAGGCCGTACAAACCCTCACAAGCGACCAAACTATGCAGTGGCAGTCAATGGGCGACGGCTCTGCGCTTAACTCTGCAGTGAGCATGCTTGAGAAAGAAGTCCCCAGTGGCGGCACTAACATGGAGGCGTTGATCTTAGCGTTGCGCGATCTCAATCCGAGCCCTGATAGTGTTTACATCGTCACAGACGGATTACCGACAAGAGACAATTTGGAACCTAGGCGGGCGACTGTCACAAGTGCCCAAAGACTTGAACTCTTTCGTGACGCAGCAAACCGACTGCCAAGACAGATCCCTATAAACGTTATCTTATTCCCTATGGAGGGGGATCCTATGGCAGGTGCAGCATGGTGGCAGTTAGCGAGAGCAACGGGTGGCGCATTCATATCCCCATCCTGGGATTGGCCATGAGAGATCAGTCAGTAAATCATCATGCACTAGGCGACAAACTATGCTGATGCGACGGGACAGCGAGGAGTTCAGCGTCTCTTTTCTAGACGTAATCTGTTGCGGCTTTGGGGCGATTATTTTGCTGTTAATGTTGTCGAAAAATTTCGAGGGTCAAATTTCAGCGGACGCTCAGGCTGAGCTCGCAATGAGGCTAGAAGAGCGCAAGCGCGAGGTTTCTGCGATTACAGAGGAGCTCACTGAGGTAAAAAATCGATCGATCAAAGACCGACAGAAACTGCAAGATGCAGCTGGCAAACTTCAAGATTTGCGAAGACAACTGACTGAGGTTAAGGGTGAATTCGATGACGCGGCAGCGGCTGAGCTAGAGATTTCGACTCAAAAAATTGAATTAGCGCGGGCAAAACAAAGCATGACGGATGAGATGCAGCGATTGCTCGGTTTGGACTTTCGCAGAGAATCTGGATTAGTCGGAGGCATAAGCGTTGACTCCGAATACATTATTTTCGTAATCGATACTTCAGGGAGCATGCAGAACATGGCTTGGGCGCAAGTTGTCCGCAAGGTAGAAGAAACGCTAGCTATCTATCCTCAAGTCAAAGGTATTCAAGTCATGAATGATATGGGGGACTACATGTTTCCGGAATACCGTCGGCAGTGGATTGAAGACAGCGCACAGAGGCGTGCAAGCATCATTGGGAGACTTAGAAACTGGTCACCGTTCAGCAATTCAAGTCCCGTGGAGGGAATTAGCGCGGCGATTCAGGATTTTTATGATTCTGAAAAGCGTATCAGCATTTATGTTTTCGGTGATGATTTCACGGGGAATTCAATTGAAGACGTGGTCGACGCAGTTGATCGAGTAAATGTTGCTGACGAATCGGGTCGCCGTCGTGTCCGAATTCATGCAGTTGCCTTCCCCGTACACCTAGACCAACCTAATGCTCGGGTCTTCAGGTTCGCGGCTCTAATGCGCGAGCTGGCCTATCGTAACGACGGCACATTTGTTGCACTCACAGAGTACCGATGAAAAAATTTATGGCTTACCTCGTAGACAGGCGTATAGCCCTTTGCTGCAAAGGCGTGCTCGGTAAAACGATATGTGCGCTGATGTGTTCCTCGGCGCTTCTGAGTTGTCAGAGTGTTGACGTTGAGCTCAACAGCGAGTTCCCGGTGCCGCAGGTAGAGCGACTCCCGATTGACGTTGGCATTATCTTCTCTGAGGAATTAGTTGATTATACCTATGCTGAGGAGATCGATGGTCTTGGACAATTAAATATCAAGCTGGGGAAGACTCCTTTCGATTTGCTGAAGAGCCTTGGTGCTGGAGTTTTCTCGGACTACCAAATGGTGACTACCGTTGCACGCGATGACGTTTATGACGGCTATCTGCGAACCCAGATTAGCGGATTTCAAATCGCAACACCTCGGCAAACCCGAACAGACTATTACGAAGTTTGGATGAGATTTAATTTCGTATTTTTAGATCAAGGCGGAAATGCAATAAGCGAGTGGGTAGTACCCTCTTATGGCAAGGCTAATGAAGCCGACTACAGAACGAAGGAAAGGGCTCTTGAAGCCGCTGCTCGTTCTGCGTGCCGCGACGCGATGGCCGTCTTCAGCCTGAGAGCAGCCTCAAATTCAAACGTTCTGCAATGGCGAGGAGCGATTAAAAATTCGAACACACTCGATGAAAGCGAAATAAGTGAAAAAGATGGGGCGTAAACGTTTTCAATCATTGAACAAATACTGCGAGCCCTGGCCTAGGCTTTTAATGTGCAGTTTCGTTATTTTTGTCTTGAGCGGCTGCGTGAACGCCACCCTGCAAGAGGTCAGAGAGAGAGAAACTGGGTTCGTCGAGGGCCAAAGCGTTGTTGTCATCGGAAGATCAAACTTGCCAAGCACCACGGAGACTGAGCTTGACTTCATTGAGTGCGTGGCCGCGGACCTCTCGAAAAATGATAAGGGCTTAAGGGTAATTCCAGCTGACGAGTTCAGAGACGTGGTTTTCCCGTGGTTTGAACCTAGAGTAGAACCCGAACGGTCTGCGCAACTGGCATGGTTGCTTAATCAACCGAGGCTAGCAGCCCAGCTTGACTCTATAGATTTACGCTACCTCGTTTGGATAGATGGTCGCACTATCCGGACCTCCTCGGCGGGCTCGCTAGGTTGCGCAGTGGGCCCTGGAGGAGGCGGTTGCTTCGGCTTCCTGACTTGGGACAATGACGCATCCTACGAGGCAACTGTATGGGATGCGCGGATCGGGCAAACGGCCGGGAGGATTTCTTCAGATGCAGAAGGAACTAGTTATATGCCTGCTTTCGTCGTTCCTTTGCCAATTGTTGCAAGGGTAAAAAGTAACGCGTGCAAGTCTTTATCAAAGCAAATCGCAAATTTTCTATCTAGCGGGGATGCTTAACCCCGATTGCAGTACCTATGGCTAGAAAAGCACAGAGAAAAACAATCGTCAGTTTAGGCCTGAGACTGATGCTTATTATAAGCGGGTCGACGCTTTTGCTCAGTTTGCAAGTACGAGCGGGTCCGGGCGCGGAGCTCTACAATGAGCTTCTAGAAAAAGGGGTAATTTACCCAGACGGGAAATGGCAAAGTTACGTAACGGAAGTTGGAGAGCGTTTGTTGGCGGTTTCTAGCCACGCCGATAAGACCTATACGTTTTCTGTCGTAGATGAACCTATTGTCAACGCATGGGCGACACCGGACGCCTATATTTTCGTCACCCGAGGTATACTTGCGTATTTTCGAACTGAGGACGAGCTTGCTAATGTCTTAGGACACGAGATAGCCCACGTTATTCTAAGACACTCTCGAAAGCAGGTCGCTTCATCGCGGATATCTGGGATTGCGGGTATTTTAGGAGCATTTGCGACGGGGTCGGGTTCGACAATACCACTCGCCCAGAGCCTTAAGACTACTGCGCTAGCCAGCTATGGCAGAAAATTCGAACTGCAAGCGGATGAATTAGGAGTCGAACTTGCTCGAAAAGCCGGATATGACCCTCGGGCTTCGATCGATAGCATCCAAATTCTCCGCGATCACGATGCTTTTCGACGAAGCGTCAGCAACGCACCGCCCGTTTATCACGGGCTTCTCGGCAGCCATCCGGCTCACGAAAAACGACTCCATGAGCTGGTACAGAAAAATCAGGGTTTCGTGCTTGCGGAGCTCCCGGGACCTGAGCGTGATTATTTAGCGATGTTGGATGGGCTGCGATTTGGTGCTGATAGCGCCATAGGGGTGGCTAAAGATAGTGTTTATTACCACGGTGCTTTGCGAATGAAAATCGCATTCCCTGACGGTTGGGATATTCAGTCGACAGACGCCGAGGTGTTTGCTCGCAGCCCTGATCGTCAGTCCAAAATATCAGTGCGAAGATCAGCACTACCCTCTGAGCCGCAAACTCCAAAGGAGTACTTAGAGGAAACTCTGCAAAGAGACGATTTAGAAAATGGCGAGCTTGTGCGAGCAGGACCTTACAGTGGCTATTTAGCCGATATCGTTAATCCAGGTACGGAAAAATTCCAGCGCTCAATAGCCATCATTTATAAAGACGGCGATATTTATCTTTTCGAAGGGGAAAACCAGAACCAAAATCCTTTGGGAGATTTTAAACAGCAATTCAAAGTATTTGTTACGTCTTTGCGACCGATGACAGCAGACGACATGCGAATGGTAAATAAACAAACGATCGCGCTGGTTGAGGCAAAACCTGGGGACACCTACGCAAAGCTCGCCAGAGGTGTGCCGATCAGGCGGAACGCCGAAGAAACTCTACGATTAATTAATGGGCATTACCCACGGGGGGAACCGCGCGCTGGTGACAGGATAAAAGTCGTACGTTAAATCTTTGCCGCCTTGATAACCTGCAGGTCCGGTTGGCGTCGTTATCCATTATAAAGCAGGCCGGTTTTTTAGGTCGCACAGCATTTAACGATGCAAACCATGAGATTAAGCGAAGAAGAGGGAGAAGAAATTGGTCGGAGTGAGAGGATTTGAACCTCCGGCCCCTACGTCCCGAACGTAGTGCTCTACCAAACTGAGCTACACTCCGAGTAGGCCAAGCTGCGATCCCCTATGGATTATGGTTGATCGTTTTTATACTACCATTTTAAGATCGCATGAGCGTCCGGTCTTTCGCGATACCGCTCATCCCAGGCGCGCAATAATGGTCTGTTACCAAAGACGTCTGCTCCGATAAATCGCATAAATTGTAGGGATGATTGCATTGTGCAGTCAGCGATAATGACTTGCTCGCCACCCAGTAAGCGCCTGCCATCGGTTAGTAATAGCTCCAAATAATCCATAGGTGTTTGTATAGCCTGCAGATATCGAGCTGCTTTCTCGGGTTATGAGGGTCGGCCGAGAGGCGATTTAGTCGCGTGGCCATAGGCTCCCATAGGGCCACTTATTCGTAAATCGATAATACGTTCCAAGTCCCGAACCTTGGCGCGTTGCTCAGATGTGCCTCTATGAAGACGGTGTTTCGGAAATTTGTCCTCCAGATATTCGATAATGGGGAGGGACTCGACGATGAAATTGCCTTCGTCCAACTCCAGTGTAGGTGAGGTGCCAAACGGGTTGCGGGCTAAATGCGCAGGCTCTTTATGTCGACCCTTGACTGTGTTTACGACAATTTGCTGAATGTTCATCGTCACGCCCAGCTGTTCGCGCTCGGCGATATAGAGCATGACCTTGGTGGGATTGGGCGCCAGCGACACCATATAAAGCCTCATGAGAGCCCCTTTGTGATATCGACTATTTGCTCGAGCAGTTCGTAACGTTTTGGCCCGATGGGGCCAGCGCTGTCGAGGCCCAGCTTTAGGGTGGTTACGCCAGCGTCGCGATACTTGGTCAGCCTCTGAGTGACCGTCGCCGCATCACCCAGCGCCTGGAATTGGGTCACCATGGCGTCGGGCACTCGCTTGGCGGCCTCGTCGCGTTTACCCGCCAGCCAGAGCTGTTGAATGGTGAGGGCGTCATCTGCATAGCCCGCGCGCTTGAAGGCGTCATTATAAAAATTAGTGTCGGCGGAACCCATACCGCCCATGTTAAAGGCCACTGCAGGCTTTCGGCGCTCGATCATTGCTACAAGGTCGTCCCCAAGTTCTACGCGCACCGATACGCATAAGTCTAAATCACCCTGGGTTCTGTCAGCTTCTGCCATGCCTTGACGAATATATTCCAGGTGCGCATCTGGTTGGTCCGGCGAGAACGAGGTGCCCAGCCAGCCCTGGGCAGCGGCCCCGGTAAAGCGCAGTGCGTTCGGTCCAAGAGTCGCTAGATAGATCGGTATCTCAACCGCCTCATGCTGCACCCTAATGGCCTTACCCTCGCTGTCCGGCAGGGGCATTTGAAATACCTTGCCCCGGTAGCGCACTTTTTCGCCCGCAAAAATCATGCGACAAATCTCTACAGTCTCGCGTAATCGGGTCAAAGGCGGATGGTAGGGAGTGCTATGTAAGCCCTCGACGACCTGCGGACCGCTGGCTCCCAAGCCCAGCACGAAACGACCACCCGTCAGGTCGTGCAGGGTAAGAGCGCTCATCGCCGTCATGGCAGGAGTGCGCGCAGTGGTTTGCATGATGCCCGTGGCCAGCTTTATCTGACTGGTTTTGTCTGCCAAGTAGGCCAGGGGCGTTAGCGCGTCGCTCCACCACGCCTCGGCAGAAAAAGCCATATCGACGCCGAGCTTCTCGGCGAACTGCACCCACTCGACGCTCTGGCGCAGCGTGTCCGGCGCAATGCGCCCTATTTCAATGGCAAGTTTCAAGGCGGTGTTGGTTTAAGCTTCGGCAATGCTCTTCAAGGTAGGTAAGAAATACTCCAAAAAAGCCTTGGGGTTTTCACTCATGGGGAAGTGCCCAACGTTCTTCATCTCCTGAAAGGACGAGCCTGCAATAGCTTGGTGGGCGGCTTGCCCCAGCTCCGCAGTTCCACTGCAGTCGTACTCTGCAGACAGTATGTGCACGCCCACGCGGTTGGTGTCGATTTCACCCGCAACCGCGGTCAGATCGTAGTCTTCAAGGTAGTAATTTAAGTCACCAAGAAAAACTGGGGGCCAGCCGCAGGAATACACGTAGGAGGTTTCTTTACGGTAGCGCTTGGGTGAGGTTGGCGACATCAGGGCATCCATTAACCGCGCTTTGTACTCATTGTTGACTTGGGGATGCCACAGCTCGGTGTTGTGCTCGAGTTTGCCTGGAATCTCCAGCGCGCCCTCTAGCGAGATCACCGCGCGAAAGTCGTCGGGGTGTTTATGCGCCAGATCTAGCGCCAGCAGGCCACCCACCGAGCAGCCCACAAAGACCGGACGATCCAGTCCAAGCACGCGGCTCAGGGCTAAAGGGATGGAGCGCAGAAACTCTCCCCGCAGCAGATATTGCTCGTCCCACCACTGCTCCTCTACCGGCGGTAGAGACTTGCCGTGATAGGGCAGGTCATAGGCGATCAGCCGAAATCTGTCGGTGATCTCAGGCGTCTCAAAAAGGTGCCGCCACTGGCTGTTATGACAGCCGGCGGTGTGTTGCAAAAGCACTGGTATGCCAGAGCCAGCTTCCTCAAAGTAAATGCGATGTTTGGCGCCGCCGAGCTCTAGCTGCACGTAGCGACCAACGGGGGCGCTAAAGGTGCCTTCGGGCTCTAGATCGTGAGGCATGGCCTCACCGGCATCAATCTGCGGACGCAGCAGTTCAATCGCGCGCGCGGCAGCCGCAAAGTACTGGCCGAAAACCACAGGATCGGCATCGCGCGAGATGCCCTTACCCTGCATCACGTTGGCCATGATGTCGTTATGAAATCGCTCCGGCACCGGGGCGAGTATTTTATCCCAAACGGCCTCGTCAGCTTCGAGCTTGATCACGCCATCTTGGGGGTTTGCGTTGGCATCGGGTTTGCCAGCGCTTACCGGCAGCGTGTGCTCTTGTTCACCGATGACCAGCGTGAGTCCGCCGTCCCAGTAACGCGCTGCGAGCATAAATTCACCGTCCGCTGCGCAGTCCTCGACCCACTGTTTGGTTGTTGGAAGCCTTAATCCCACGATATCCCCCTTTTCTTCGATGTCCTTTCCCATAAAATTTTGCGTGGTTTTCTGCCCTCTTACCACCCTGGTGCGGCTTTTTATCTGCTTAGGCCAGCAGCGCAATGATGAAGCTCCTGGTTTGTTAGGTCCTTAATTGTCGATGTGTAGCTAGATTTTGCGCAATCGATGCACCGAACAATAGAAGCAATAGCACCCAATATTGGGGCCCCATATATGCGTTCATCATCATTTGCGTGGGCCAGTTGATAGTGCGCTCGATCGTGGCGAGCTTATGAATATATCGGTCAGCAAAGACCGGGTTCATCACCATAGTCAGCATGTCGTGGCGACTGCGGTAGCGCATCATGGCGGTGGCGGAGAAACCCAAATTGTCGTCGGCGCGCCAAGAATCCGAAAAACCGCCGACGGTACGGGCCTGGCATACGGGATGGTCACCGCACAAAAACAGTTTAAAAGCGAAGGGCTTAAAATAGTTGGTGAGCACATCTGCAGCAGGCGTGGATCGCCAGACGCTGCCAGAGCAACACGGCTTTTTATATATGCCGCGTATGCGCGGTGAAATCGCTGCGGTGCTCGACAAGGCCCTGCGCTTGTCCACGTGCCTTTGCATCCAGTTCCAGTTAGCTTCGAGTTGCGACACAAAGCCTATTAAAGTGATTTGGTCGCTACGCGCATCGCAACACATAACCTTTCGCTCAAGCACGGCAGCAGAGAAGTCATTTTTGCGGCATCTGAGATCACGTTTTTGATGATGTCGAAGAACGCTGAAACCGGATTAGAGTA
>OZSS01001008.1_pt1 | contig 13374 bp, 7 predicted proteins | sample 1779911 | NCBI WGS metagenome assembly OZSS01 (sample SAMEA2603589, study PRJEB24840) | metagenome | biome: Water; feature: Photic zone; material: Seawater sample | place: Mediterranean Sea | collected 2013-11-12 | depth 10 m | reverse complement strand
ATGCGAGTACACGAAAGTGGCTCCCATACTTCGCTAGTTCACATCCAAGCGGGAAAGTAATAGAGCTGGTCCGCATCCCAATAGGCCGCCCACCGCTTCTCCGCATGAACCCGCATGCCATACAAATCCTTACCATTGCTCGGATTATTGGCTCGGATGGCCATATGACCGAACGTAGGACGCTCCCCATAGGTCTTATCACCGGGCACTTTATAATAGAGCGTAGAGAGGTCCCGTGCGTTGGAAGGCATTCGATAGGCAATATATTTCCAGTCGCCTTTGCGAACGGCCCGCGTGAATCCCATTTCCGCATACGCAGAGTCACGAAGTTGCTTCACTTTTCCGTCCAAAAGCGGCACGAGGCTGATCCCGTCAAACGTATCTTCACCATACGCTGCACCGGCCCAATCCGCGATCGTAGGCGCGAAATCAATATTGGAAACCAGTTCATCACTGGTGCTCCCCACCTTAAATCCACCCTTTTTCCAGATCACACTCGGGCTGGTAATCCCCCCTTCATACACCGTGCCTTTACCCTCCTGCCCGTTATCATTAAAAAAGAAGATAACCGTATTATCGAGTTGTCCGTTCGCCTCGAGCTTTTCGATCAACACCTTGAGAGCATCATCCACCGCAACCATCATTGCCCGGCGAGATGTAAACGGAATGCCAGCCTTTTTCAGCCGCTCTGGAATGGTGCTGCGTTCCGGTAAGATCCGGCACGGCTCGTCGAGCATACCCAGCGGCGTCACACGCGGATCGGCATTCCAAGAATCCTCATCTTCGTGGGGCGTGTGCGGTAGCGTAGTTGAAAAATAGAGATAGAACGGTTTATCCAATTGAGCCGCCTCATCCAGAAACGTCAGCCCGCCTTCCGTAATCCAGTCCATATTATGTTGCCGCAGCTCTTTCACTGGATTGTCATGCACCTGACCGTATACATAAAAACTCTCCACTCGATCAAAACCAAACTGCTTCACTTGGCGGACACTCAGCTCATAATTAGCCTGCATGATCTTCTGCACCGCCGGATCATAGATGGAATCCCCTTCCGGCGTGCGCAACCCTTTAAACCAGGCGAAATGACACTTCCCCGACATCCCCGTAAAATAACCCGTCTTCTGCAGCAGTCTCGGCAAGGTTGGCGTCTGTGCATCAATCATTGCCGTCCAAGACACCAGCGACATGCCGGCATCCTTGCAGAGCTGATTACTGCGCGACACATTTGAACGGTTGGCATACAGCCCTGTAAGGCAGCTGAAGCGACTGGGGGTGCAAACCGACGAAGGAATCTGCTGCCGCGTAAAAACGGTTCCTTCCGCGACCAGCCGATCAAGAGTAGGCGTTAAATTCTGCCCATCGCTCTTGGGATTAAAATTCATCAAATGCGCATCAATATCATCTACAATAAAGAAGAGAACATTCGGTCGCTCCTCCGATGAAGCCACTGAGTACGAACAGCCCATCGTGCCCAATCCTGCCACAACTAGCCCCAACACCATCCAACGTCTATATTTTAAGTTCATAGTAGTAACAATATTTACCTTCTTCTAAATGTCAAACCTTGAATCGTTCATCCCATCCCAAAAGCACGCAAAAAAAAGGCGAGCATCGCCCCTCGCCAACCCTTGCTCTAGGGTGCCTTGATTTCCAGTTTTATAAATAGCTGATCCTCGGAGGTACCCACGTTATTGGTATAGGTGTCCAGCACCCCGTCATTAACCAACACATTGACGGTATCATTGGTTGCCCAAGCTCCGTCGATCAGGTTGGTCGTGGAGACCACATAGGCGACTACCGTGTCATCGCCGATGAGCGAGAAGATGTAATTCCCGGTTGCGCCATCGAATACGGGTTGTGTACCCACATCCGCACCATTGGTCGGATTACCGCCAAACACATATTCGCCGTAGTCCAGCAGGCCGTCATTGTCAAAGTCTGCAACCGGGTTGCCGCTCAGGCCATAGTCCGCAGCGAATGCAGCCCAAGGGTGATATGTCACAGAAACGATTTCGTATGAGCCTACCCTGGAAACCATAATGGATTCACCCGCGCCAGGCTGTATGCCGTCCTGTTCCTGCGCCCAAAGACCCAGCTTAGTGCCGCCGTTGCCGGCTCCCCAATCGGCCTTTACGAGACCCGAAATATTGCCGCTCGCCTGGTTGGTTGAAACACCGTAAACCTTCAGGTCGTAGTCCGTACCCGTTGTGCCGGGCTCCAGTGTGAGGTCAAAGCCGGTCATATTGGCCACACTGATTTCGGCGAAAGCATTGCCGGCGCCGGCATCGAGATAGGCACCGTTGATACGCGCTTTCAGGCGCACCCGTCCATCGGCACGAACATCGGCCCAAAGCGAATCCTGAGCATTGGGAGCGACGGTGTGATCGCCCAGGAAGGTAAACCATTGCGTCATTTGGGTATCGGCAAGGTCGGTCCCCGTGCCCGTCGTTCCGTCAAAACTAATCCCGCGCACCTTCAGTCTCATGGTCTGATCGAAAAAGCTGAAATTCGTCGAAAAGGCGGATGAAACCGAATTGCCGGAGTTATAATTTTCGCCGGAGCTGTCGATGGTTTGGACCAGCCGGCTGCCCGGGGTGTCTTCCGAATACTGACTCCGGGAACCCCAGAAGTTGGCCGTCGACCCGCCAGGATAGCTGTTAACATGGCGGTAATTGCCGTTATTGAAATCGTCGAAGAGAATCTCCTCCTCTACCTCCGGAGGCAGCGGCTCGTAGATTTGCTCCACAAGACCGAAATCATCCGCATACACATTCCCGGAGCCGGTGCTCGTCTTGGTGATGAAGATCGCAGCTTGCGTATCCGACGCCCCGGTCGTGAAAAAGAGGTCCCTGCGCGCATCATACGCCGTATTCACTGCGGTTTGGCTCATCTCGACGTCCCCATAATTCCTGACGCCGAATTTGATCTCCTCACCTGCATCACAGAATACCCAGCCGGATAAGCGATACTCGGTATTGGGTTTGAGCCCGGTCACGATCTGCTCCACCCCCTCACCGGTGCTGCCATTCAGCTGAAGCCACTTTCTAAAGCCTCTATTCAATCCACTCTTACTCAAGTCAAAATTCCCGATGGAGGGGCTGCCCGCAGGGACCCAGTCATCCAGCACATCGAAGCCGGATCCCAATAAAAGATTCATGTATTGGGACGTTCTCGGCGTAAAATCAGGTGTCGGCAGATTGATAAAATCGTGTCCGGCGGTCCAGGCAGCAGCACCGAATTCGTAGGCCCCCGCATCCGGAGCGTCCCCTTCGTAGCCCAACCCGCTGGTCAGATAATTATCTGAGATTGACGGCTCGTCCGCTCCATAGTCAATCGCTGTCGAACCGGCCTGCAGGCTATAGTCGCCATTCAGGTTCAAGCCGACATCAGAAGTTATGTTGTCTTCGAACAACAGCTCCGCATGCTGAGTGACTGATTCGGTGAGAATATTGTTGTTTAAGACGCAACCAAAGAGATCGGGATCGAAGGACCCGTTGGTGCCCGTGTCAAAGCTGCCGCCGGTGCTGTCCACCAGGGTGTTGTTGTATGCCACGCGATAATTTCCAGGCTGATTAAATTTTATGCAGTAGGAAGTGGAGTCGCCCACATCATAAATCACGTTGTGGTGTATGAGGACATTGTTCACCCCGTTGTCCATGTAGATGCCATGCGTTGCCTTATGCCCCCATCCATTGAGGACCCCGTGGCCATCCGAGATGATATTATAGCGAAACTCGGTATTGCCCATATCCATGCCCCAGACATAGATGGCCGCCCCATCGGATGACAGCCACATGTAGTCATAGATTCTGTTGTGCTGAATGATGGACTTGTAGACCTCCTTCGTGGAGGAGAAGGCGCACCGACCCACGTCATGAATCGTGTTATGACTGATCAGGTGGGAATCGCCCGTATCAATCTGGATGGCCGAAGCATAGTTGCCCAGCATCGTCGTGTGATGGATATGATTATTGACGACCTTATTGCCCGATCCTTTCAGCTGGACCATCGAACCGGTCGTATAGGAGAGCTCGCTGTTCCGAATGGTATTGTGGTCGCCAACCACATTAATGCCTCCTTCGCGCTGGTTGGAGGCACTATAACTTAGCGACTTGTCGGATCCGTAGATGTAGCGGGCATTGATGTCGTCAATCATGCAGTAGTCGGCATTTTCCAACTGGATATTGGCCGCGAGGAAATCAATGCCTTCCACGTGGATGTAGGCTACATTCTGCAGAATCATCCCTTCCAAACGGCTTTTGACTTCGATGTGGTCCGGGACACCGCCGCCGGGAGCCCACAGGTAGATTTCATTATTTCCCGCATCAATGTACCACTCGTTTTCCACGTCCAGTTCATTCAGAATACCTGAGAGATAATATTCGGAACCGTTGGTCGGATCCTGTCGGGTTGAATCGGTGTTCGCCAGCGTCAGCGTTCCCCCGGCAAAGTCACTGATCAGACTGGTCTTGCCCAACCAGCCGCCCTTGCCACCGATATACCAGACCGTCGCCCCGTTCCAGTAATCATTCGGCTGGCTGAGTGCATTATCGACCAGCGTAGATACGGATCCACTATCAGCGGTGGCAAAACCGGCTCTGAGACCATCGAAACTGTATTCCGTAATGTTCGGCCACCGTGCTTCCCACAGATACGTCACATTCGTACCGTCTACCACAAACACCTGGTCTTCGTGGTCGAGGGACCACGTGAGGTCGGCCTTGTAAATACTGCCGCTATGGCTGGTCCAGCCGCTGACCGGTTCGAGTCCGGTGATCACCACGGTTTCACCCGAATAGGCCTGATAGGTAATCGGGTTACCCGATGTTCCTGAGTTTGCCGGAGTGACCGTTTCCCGGTACGTACCGCCCCGAATAGTACAGGTGTCCCCAGCGGTCATCACAGTGGCCGCTTTTTGAATGGTTTGCCATGGAGCTCCCAGTGTACCCGAAGCACTATCGCTTCCATTGGTCGCCACATAATAATCCGCGCCGAACGCACTAAAACTGGCCACCACCAAAACCAACCCCATAGGATTACATATCTTCATAGTCCGACTTCTCCTGTGCAACGTTACAACGGGCAAATTCCGCCTCAAACTCATTCACGATTCGCTACTATTCTGTGTTACCCGCCGGGTCACGGTTTTTTATTCATGATGGCAATCGAGTCAGCCTCGCCGTGCCAAGGCGATTGGATATGCCCGCCCTTATATTCCATGACAGTTGAATACTCGCCGGTGAGCACATTAAACCATTGAAGCGTGCCCTTGGGTTGCCCTTCACCCTCTCGGGTGTAGATGGACCGCTGGTGATATTCGCGTGGCATGTAGATCAGGTACTTTTCGTCCACGGACTTCAAAACGTAGTTTCCGGCGAGATGCGCCGGTTGACTATCGGAACTCGGCGAGAACTTATTGTAGTCGTACCGCGTGAAAAATTCCTTGAGATGTTTGTAGTAGGCAAAGCGGGGTCTAACGAAATCGTCCGGCTGCTCAAACGGGTTGTGGATGATGACGTTCCATGCCGCCCCTTGCCAGTAATAGGTGGCATAGACGCCCGCGAAGTAACACATGTAGTTGCGGCGAAGACAATAATCCGGATCGGTGAAGTCCCCGGGGAACACCGTATAGGGTGCGCGCGTGTACCCGCCATGCTCAATATTAAACACGGGCTTATCATATTTCTGGTAGAGAGGAAGCATGCGACCGTAAATGTGGTGGCTCCAGTCCTGGGTGGAAATGAAGTCTAGTTTATCCGCATGTTTCTCACAGAACTTGAAATCGTGCACGGTGATGAGCCGATCAAAGACATTGGACTCGCGCAGCCGATCTAATCGATCCACCACATATGCCTCGGGTTTCCGAACCGCCTCCTTGGCCACATCCCAGATCACATTCGGGAAGGCCGAATAGCGAGCGATCACATAGTCATAGAACATATCATCCTGTTCGCTGCCCTCCTCCGGCCAGTTGACCTTTTTGTTCCAGACATAAATCATGAGGTGCGCCACAATTTCCCGTTCATCCATCAGGCGAACCATGCGGTCATAATGCTTGAAGAAGTCTACATTCAGCTCCGAAAAATCAGGCGAAGGATTAGATCCTTTGAAAGGATAAATATAGTCCCGTTTTGCATAATCATGCTGCGGATTCTCTTTTAACCGCGGGTCCACCGGCCAACGTGTATCGTAGGAATAGAGCGTGGTGACGATCTGGTTGATGCCATTGGCGGCCAGCAAATCCAGAAAGTGTTCCAGCTTCGGCGTCGCTTCACGGTTCCGGTAATCCAGGACATACAGCCAGTCACACTCAAAAGCGGACAGGAAATAGGGTGTCCCGTCTTCATAACTGAATTGAGATGGATTCTCCGTAGAAACAACGATCGGCCCATGCCTGCCCTCCGTCGCTTCACTGATCTCCAGTTGTCCCGTTTTACGGTTCAGTTCTGGAACCGTCGACCACGTGGTGTAGGTCCAGGTACCCGCCGCACCGGAGGAAAACCGCAGCAACCACTCGTTGCCCCCGTTATAGAACCCGGGGACTTTAAGCACCTCGCCGGCGGGCCCTGTCCACGTTGCACCGAAATCTACTTTAAACGGTTCCGCCTGTTTCGTAGCGGTTGTGAACGGAAGGTCTATCACCTCGTACCGCGAAACGGGGTCGGCTGCGAATACCGCCACGCTCACTCCAAATATCAAAAGCCATGCTATACCATTCTTTTTCATATTACATTCATCTTTCTTTATTCGTTCAACTCCGGCGGTCAAAAATGGCCATCCGTTTCCAGTTTGATCATAGCTACTCAGCCGATCTGATAAACTGACGATGAAGGTCCCAGTTGACTTTCCCAACCCCTTTCACCAGCTCTTCATAGGGTGTTCCGTCGACTTGAACCAACCCCTGTTTCAATACTCCGGGAGGGTTCTTAAACCGATCAATATACTGGCACTTATTGTAACCAATCAAAAACGGCATCGAAAAACCCTCGCTGAGATACGTGTCATAAGCCCGCACCACACGGGCAGCATCGGGCAGCGTTTCCCACATCACGTTCGGATACTCCGGTGTCCCGAAAGCAATGTTATGATCGCAGATGATAATCGGCTTGCCGGTTTCTTTATATAGCCGCTCAAACGGCACGTCCGAAAACCGGCTACTATTCGGCTGCACTGCGACCACATCAATATACGGCAGCGCCTCCTGAATCACCCGCCAGGGTAATGCCCGCCCCGCGTAGCGCTCTCCGAAAATCAGCGTATTCGGCGACAGCTCCCGTGTCAGTGGTCCGATCGTTGAATAGACCTCCCGGGCAATCAGCACCAGAAAATCATCGTCCGATGCCGCCTCCCCGTTTTCGCGCAGAAACTGCTCATAGCGCATCTTGCCCGGGGCACTCACGGGCAACTCGCGGATCGCATCCACCCACGTTTTCCCCACCTTACGTTTGCTCTCCTTGAGTTCCCAAGCTGGCATGTCCTGCCAGTAAATCCCGATCAGATTGGCGGTATCGGGGAAATGATGGGCCATCGACGTAATGCTTTTCCGCGCCTCTGCCTTCCACTGTTCACTGAACACATCTGGAAACACCACCGCCTTTCCCTGCCACAAACTGACCTTGCCGCTGGGATGCCCATTGGCAAAATGAGGCAGCCGCTTCCGGATGCTCTTATGCGAATCATAGCCCAAACAATTGTAGCCCCACTCGCGGAAATTCGCCAGCACCTCAGCACTCGCTTTTTCCCAATCGCCCTCAAATTTCTCCTGCAGATAGTCGCAGCACTGCCCTTTCACTCGCCCAATGTCGCCGACATGTACCACCCCCAAGGAAATAAAACCGTGTCCCTCCGGCGTAATCAAAAAATGCCGGCCCTTGATTTCTTCCAGATGGAAACGACCGGTTGCTGTGCCCTTGATATTGAGATAGCCACCGTACGCATCAAACCCCTCTTTAGCGGGAAAAACATCCGCCACCACAAGGTGGGTCATCCAGCAAACCATCGCACAGATAAGAGCGCATTGTTTCACTTTACTCTTAATCCTCTTGTTCATCGCATTATCCTTAATAGTCAACATTTAACGGGCAACTTATTTTACTTTCATGCCTCAGGCTATGCTTACATAATGTAAGTCAAAGGATCAGCGGGCCTTTGTACGTAATTCATCAAACCCCGAAACCACATGATCTGCGCCGGCCTCCAGCAACACCTCTCTAGAAAAAAAGGACGTTATCCCCGTGCAGTTTGCACCTGCAGCCTTGGCAGCCTGAACCCCGTTCACAGCGTCCTCAAAAACAGTGCAGACAGATGGGGCGAGTCCCAGTCGTCTGGCCGCCTCCAGAAAGATATCGGGAGCAGGTTTCTTATGCTCAATCTCTAGCCCATTAACCAAGGCATCAAAGCACTCCTCATCCAATCCAATTTCGTGAAGATTGGTTTTCATCTTCACCTCATCGGCACTGGTGGCGACCGCCAGCCGAATTCCCTCAGCTCTCGCCTCTTCAATAAACGCCTTCACCCCCGGAAGCGCCTGCAGGTTTCCCTTCACGCACTCCCCATACAGACGATAGGTTTCGGCCTTATCGCGCTCTTGATTCCAATCAATCCCATATTTCTTCGCCACGCCGCCGATATACCGATTCTCCCCTGCCCCAACAAATGGCGTAAAATCATCGACCGTCACCTCCACACCATATGTCTGCTTGAACATACGAATCGCCGCCATCGCAATAAACTCTTCTGAATCGCACAGCACCCCGTCCATATCAAAAATATAGCCTTCAACCATTGCGTACCTCTTCCCGTATGTTGATCAGCTCTTTCATCAGTCCAAACTGGTTTTCAGCATATTCGCGTGTTCCAAAAAGATCGTGCAGTTTTTTATACAGCCCAAAAAGACGATCATAGACTACCTGATGTTCCGGGATCGGTTCATAGACCCTATCCATCACACCGGTCATCGCCTCCGAAGCCTCACCAAAGTTGGGATAGACACCCCCGACGACCGATCCCGCCATCGCCGCACCCAGCGCACAGCTCTGTTCATTTGCTGAGATTTCCATCGAACAACCCAAAACATCCGCGTAAGTCTGCATCGTCAGCGGGCTTTTGAGGGCAATCCCCCCACAATTAATCACCCGCTCAATCGGCACACCATACTCTTTGTAACGCTCGATAATCACCCGAGCACCAAAAGCCGTTGCCTCGACCAGCGCACGAAATATTTCCGCAGGACTCGTGTGCAGCGACAGCCCGAGAATCAACCCCATTAGCTTAGGGTCGGTCAGCGTCGAACGGTTTCCATTCTCCCAGTCTAGTGCTAACAGACCCGATTCCCCCGGTTTCAACGCGAGTGCTTCCTCTCCCAGTTGGTCATGCAGTGCACCGTTGCCCGGCTCCACTTTATGCACAAACCAGTTAAAAATATCCCCTACTGCCGACTGACCCGCTTCAAGCCCGTAACAGCCGGGCAGCACCGACTCATGTGCAACACCGCAAATACCGGGAATATCCGGCAACTGAGCATCGAGCGAAGCGACCGCAATATCACAAGTGGATGTGCCGATAATTTTGACCATCGTCCCCGGCTTGACCCCCGAACCCACCGCACCGGCATGCGCATCAATCGTGCCGACCGCAACCGGAATCCCTTCCGGCAATCCCAATTTTTCCGCCCACGCCGCGGTCAGGGCACCCGCAGCTTTGCCAATGTGATGTGCTTCATCCGGCAGTGTCTCCCGAATGCGAACAAGGCACGGATCGACGGCACCGAGGAACGCGGCATCGGCAAACCCATTCCACTCCGGGCTATAGAGTCCTTTATGTCCGGCGGCGCAAAGACAGCGCACCTGATTACCCGTCAGCACAAACGGAATCCAGTCCGGCAGTTCTATCCAAGTGTACGCCGCATCATAAACCTCCGGGGCCGTACGCGCACACCGCAGCACCTTCGACCAATACCACTCCGAGGAGTAGGTGCCACCGCATTTAGCGAGGTAGGCGGGACGCATCGCCCGCGCCTTTTCGGTAATCTCGTTCGCCTCACCGTCGGAGGTATGATCTTTCCACAACCACGCCATGGCAGCCGGATGATCGTTGAACGTCTCCATCAGTGCCAACGCATCGCCATTTTCATCCACTGGTATCGGCGTGCTAGCCGTCGCATCCACCCCCATTCCAACCACCTGTCCCACATCGATGTCTGCTGCCGCCAAGGCCCCCTTCACGGTTAACTCCAGCCCCTCCAAATAGTCCGCCGGATGCTGCCGTGCCACATTCGGATCTTTCGGGTCGCCCATCACGCCCATCTCTCCGTGCGCATATCCATACACATGTGAGCCCAGAATCGTTCCATCCGCACAGTCAACAACAATGGCTCGTGCCGAGTTGGTTCCGTAGTCCAATCCAATTGCATATTCCGCCATAATCACTCTCCTTATTCGTAGTCAAACGATACCGCACAGTGACAAGAAAAGCTGGGCACCGTTACCACCCCTTTCCCATTCTGCCGTTCAATCGGAAGCTCCTGCATAGCAGGAATCAGGGTCGCTTTTTTCACCTCAACCGGCAAATTGAATGCGACCCTCACCTCATAAAGCGGCGGCAAATCTTCAATCACTTCACACTCGCCCCGCTGAATCGGTGAAGCGAACAGCAAGTGCGCAACATATCGTTGCTTATCCGCCTGATGCAGCAGACTGATGCGCCCCGTACTCGGAAGCTCCGCCTCCACCATCGGATTTCGATGCACCTGCTTTAATGCGTTAATCAGCAGGTCGCGATGCAGTCGCGCACCGCTATTGTAATACATCAGGTCCAATTCATGCGCGAAATAGATGACGTTTCCGTTACGCAAAATACCCGGATGCTGCGCATCTTCTAGCTGATAGGGCGTGTTCAAATGCGAGGTATACGTCTCATACGTTCGCTTAAAATAAGGCTCGCGAATCCTGGCCAGCACCTCCGTACCGTCCGCCGGTTTCATGCGCACGGCCGGTTTATAGTTCAGGAAAGGCGTTTCAACCAACCCATCCTGAAGTTCATCGCCCACCACCAGATAATCGATGTCGTATGTGGCATCGCCCTCATACGTTGCCCCGATATCGAGCAGCACCTTGGTTCGTTTGCGGTTCAGCGCGCCGTCGCCCAATACCAGCAAATAGCCACCGTTTTTAGCAAAGGTATTGAGGCGCGTAGCCGCCTCTTCCGTCAGGCAAGCCATGCCCGGCACCAGCACCACATCAAACTCGCTAAAGTCCGTCGAAAAGTTTGCGATGTCAAAATTGACCTGCTTTTCTAGCAGCATTTTAGCCAGCCCTTCATCGTGGCTCACATCGTAGCCGCGCCACAAACCTACGCGCGCGGCAGGCATCCCGCCCACCCCATACGCTTCGATCTGCTCGACATACTCATACGCCTGGCCGATGTTGCGATAGGTCGCCATATCCATCTCCCCGCACGGATGCATCTGATCCCCAAAATTGCAGTTCGCACCCCAGGCAATCATAGAAGCCGCCTCATATTTCAATGCATTCGGATGTTTAAAGCCGCCGAACTCTCCCCACGCCTTATGGAACTTGCCGCTCATCGCCGTAATCGGCCAGCCAGCATTCAGGAAATGCTTGGACTGTAACGGTAACTTATCGTAGCCCCCCCACGTTGTCGGCAGGTCTTCCAAATCCTGCATGGTGTTGTTCTCATAGGCTTCATGACGGAAGTTCAACCCGTTCTCAATGGCTGTCGTTCCGTTGAAAAAGACCACAGCCGCCGGATGGTACTGCGAAATGAGTTCACGCAGTGCCTTCTGATGTCGATCCATCACATGCACGTTGAAAGCACCGACGGCTTCCTCGTCGTCCTTATCGACCCCGAGCTCCTCCATCTCTTTGGTGCAGGCGTCACAAAAGCAGTGGCGGAAGGACATGTAAATATCGAACCAAAGGCCATCCACAACCGGATAGCGCTTACAGATCTCCTCCACCTGTTCCATGATGTGGTCATGATAGCCGGTGTTCGCACACAAAAATTTCCACTGATAGCTCGGCTTGGGATCATCGGCTTTTGCATCCTCCGGCCACACATCACTCGTGACAATGGCTCCTTTGCGATCGCGCACGCACCAATCGGGATGCGCCTCGGCATCGTTACAGGACCAGCCGAACGTGTAATAGATCGGGCACGTCACACCAATCTCATGGCAGGATTCAATCTGAGCACCTAGTAGATCAAAATCCAGATTGGGGTGCATCTGACCCACCTCAGTCGGATAATAACTCCAGCTATGATGACATTTTGCAAAAATATTTATTCCATCCAGATGAGCCGCTTTTAATGCCCCCTGAAACTGCTCCTTTGAAAACCGTTTTCCAATTTCCGGAAAGTGTTCTGACGTGTGGAAATCGAGGTGAACCTGGCGCTTTCCAATTTTTTGTACCTTCTTCATATCCATTCTTTTCTCCTGCTACTCATGATAAATTAATCGTATTTTCAGCGCTGTTGTTTTGCTTGTTTACTCATACCTTCTGGTTCTGCAGCCGTACCATCTGCATACCGCTCCAAGGTATGCTCATCCCGGTTTATTTCCCTTTTTGAATAACGGTTAGGCTTTTCCAGCGTCCACGGGCATACGCAAACCCATCGCCTTCGGGAATCTTGTCGTTTGACCGCGCGGCAGCTTCGACCACGATGGAGCAACCCGAAGAGAGCTCGATCGAACGGAACCAAAAATACTGCGGTGCATAGTCCACTTCGGTTGGAACATTCAACGCGACACCCACCAACTGATTGTCCACCCATACCCGGTAATCGCTATTGCCATCCACCTCACCCAATGTTTCGAGCCGGAGATCATATAGACCGGTCGCGCGCGTCCACAAAAAGGCTGCTTGGGCATACGCATCGCGATAAGCAGGGTTGCCAGCATTAATCCCTAACGCATTGCGATACTCATCAACATAAAACGGAATCTCGCCAACCTCTCTCTTTTCACACTCAACAGCCAGGAAGGTTGTTTCGAAAGAGTTCGGTTGCTCGTCTAGGGCATGTGCATGCTTCATTGTAGTCGTATCTACCAATGGACGGTTTTTCCCTACCGGCTTCAACGACCCTGCTGGCACGTGTTTGGATTCTCTATGTCGGCGCGATTCCAACTTATCCAAATTGTACGAAAGGCGCCGAAAGGCGATACGGTTAATACGAAAGTATTGCGAGCGCCCCGAAACCGTTAAACAATAAGTTTCGCCCGCCTTGAGCGCATAGACTGGCTGGCGTTTATTATTATGCCCCCCCCGGATCCATTGATGATTCAAATGTCCACACAAAATCCTGATCTCCAGCACCGCCAAACAGCTTGGTGTTCCGCTGCAGCAACGCGAGACG
>OZSS01001007.1_pt1 | contig 13382 bp, 13 predicted proteins | sample 1779911 | NCBI WGS metagenome assembly OZSS01 (sample SAMEA2603589, study PRJEB24840) | metagenome | biome: Water; feature: Photic zone; material: Seawater sample | place: Mediterranean Sea | collected 2013-11-12 | depth 10 m | reverse complement strand
TGATAATAGAGTGCGTACATAGTTAAAAATCGGTTTACCGTTCGGCTAATGTTTGAACAATACCAGCCAGCTTTCCACTCCCCGATTGTAGAGCAGAAACCACATTTTTAGCAGGAGATTGCAACAACATGATGATATCTCCTATCAATTCTTCTTTAGATTTAAGTGCTGTTAGAGTTTCTAATTGATCGTCTCCAACATAGATTGCCTCTTCAATAAAGGCTCCTTTGAGTAATGGTTTATCTGCTTTTTTTCTAAATTCTTTGATTACTTTCGCTGGAGCATTTCCCGTTTCAGAAAACATTAAAGAGGTATTACCTTTCAAAATGTCTTTCAATACACCATAGTCAGTATCAGATTCTTCCATAGCTTTTGCAAGCATGGTGTTTTTGACCACCGAAAGTGTTATCCCAGCTTTAAAACACGCTCTTCTTAAGGCTGATGTTTGTGCTGCATTAAGCCCTGCTATATCAGTCAGATATAGATTTTTGGTGTCTTGCAAGCTCTCTTTAAGATTTTCTATTGCGATATTTTTTTCTTCTCTTGTCATTTTAATAGTCTTGAGTTACACAGAATCTATTGAGCGATTTTAGTGTCAATTGGAATGCTAGGACTCATTGTGCTAGACATATAAATACTTTTTACATAAATACCTTTAGCTGTTGAAGGTTTCAATTTGATAATTGTCTTCAAAAGCTCATCAGCATTTTCTTGAATTTTGTCAGCAGAAAATGATGCTTTTGCAACAGAGGCATGAATAATTCCTGTTTTGTCAACTTTGAAATCAATCTTTCCTCCTTTTACATCGCTAACTGCTTTTCCAATTTCCATTGTCACTGTTCCCGTTTTTGGATTAGGCATTAAACCTCTAGGGCCAAGTACTCGTCCTAGTGGGCCTAATTTTCCCATGACGCTTGGAAGGGTGACAATAACATCTATGTCTGTCCATCCGTCTTTTATTTTTTGAAGATATTCATCCAGTCCAACATGATCTGCCCCTGCTGCTTTTGCTTCTTCTTCTTTATCTGGGGTAACTAAGGCCAGCACCTTCACTTGTTTCCCTGTTCCGTGAGGAAGAGTGACAACCCCACGTACTAATTGGTCTGCTTTGCGAGGATCTACACCAAGACGGACGGCAAGATCAATGCTTGCATCAAATTTGGTAGTTGTAATTTCCTTTACAAGGCTTGAGGCCTCTTCAAGACTGTAGAGGGCTTTAGAATCTACTTTTGAGCGAGATTCTTTTAAATTTCTTGTTAATCGTGCCATTGCTTTTTTTGTTTTAATGTTAGAAAGGAGCCGCTCCAGAAATTTTAAATCCCATTGAACGAGCAGTACCTGCTACCATTTTCATTGCAGATTCTACAGTGAACGCATTTAAATCTGGCATCTTATCTTCAGCAATTGTGCGGACTTGATCCCAAGTGACCGTAGCCACTTTATTTCGGTTTGGTTCACCCGAGCCCTTTTTAGCTTTGGCAGCTTCCATCAATTGAACGGCCGCTGGAGGTGTCTTGATCACAAATTCAAAAGATTTGTCAACAAATACAGTGATGGCTACTGGTAAAATTTTGCCTTGCTTTTCTTGCGTTCTAGCGTTGAATTGCTTGCAAAATTCCATAATATTCACCCCTGCGGCACCTAGCGCGGGTCCAACCGGTGGCGATGGATTCGCAGCACCTCCCCGAACTTGTAGTTTTAAAACTTTACTTACTTCTTTTGCCATTTTATTTACTCGTCATTTTTAGTAGTTTCAAAATCTTGGAAGCTTTTCATTTGACCTACTCTTTATTTAAAATAATATCTATCTATTTCTAGATTTTTTCAACTTGCATGTAGCTAAGTTCTAATGGTGTTTTACGTCCAAAAATCTTAACCATGACTTCTAATTTTCTTTTTTCTTCATTTACATTTTCAATGGCTCCCGTAAAACCATTAAAAGGTCCATCAATAACTTTCACATTTTCACCTAACGTGAAGGGGATGGCAACATGCTCAGTAGCCAAAGCCAACTCATCCACTTTACCGAGCATTCTATTTACTTCTGATTTTCTCAGTGGAACTGGATCGCCGCCTTTGGTTTCTCCTAAAAAACCTATTACGTTAGTTACTGATTTAATAATATGAGGAACTTCTCCAGATAAATTTGCTTTTATCATAATGTACCCTGGAAAATAAACCCGCTCCTTATTAATTTTTTTTCCGTTACGAATTTGCACAACCTTTTCTGTAGGAACTAATATGTCTTCTACAAGATGATCATAACCAAATCGTGTTATCTCAGAAAGTATATAATCCTTAATTTTTGCTTCTTGCCCACTCACGGCTCGAATCACATACCATTTTTTATCTGATGTGGTTGTTGTCATGACTATCCTAATAGATTAAAATAAAATTGAACAACACGAGATAAAACAGTGTCTGCACCCCAAATGGCTAATGAAAAAAGAATAGAAAAGACTAAAACTATAGATACTAAACGTTGTAATTCTCCACGCTCTGTCCACGTAACATTACTCTTAAGTTCATCAAAAGAAAATCTTATATAGTCTAAAATGGCTTGCATTTATTATTCTTTTTTTTTTGCACGGGTTGAGAGGCTCGAACTCCCGACACCTGGTTTTGGAGACCAGTGCTCTACCAACTGAGCTAAACCCGTTTTTATTTGACACAAAAGGTATCCGCTTGTGGCGGACACCTTAATGTCAAGTTAAAAACTTATTAATTTGTTTAGTCTAAAATCTCTGTAACCTGTCCTGCTCCTACTGTTCGCCCACCTTCACGGATCGCAAAACGTAAACCAACGCTTAAAGCAATAGGTTGAATTAAATCTACAGTGATGGTTAAGTTGTCTCCAGGCATTACCATTTCTACCCCATCAGGGAGGTTGATATTACCAGTTACGTCAGTAGTTCTTACGTAGAACTGCGGACGATAGTTATTATGGAAAGGAGTGTGACGTCCTCCTTCTTCCTTCTTCAATATATAAACCTCTGCTTTGAATTTAGCGTGAGGAGTAACAGAGCCTGGCTTACAAATAACCATTCCTCTTTTGATGTCCGTTTTTTCAATACCTCTCAATAGAATACCTACATTATCACCTGCTTCACCCCGATCTAATATCTTACGGAACATTTCAACTCCAGTAATTGTAGATTTTAATTTTTCAGCACCCATTCCAATGATATCTACTTCATCTCCAGTATTGGCAACTCCCGTTTCTATTCTTCCTGTAGCAACAGTTCCACGTCCAGTAATAGAAAATACGTCTTCAACTGGCGTCAAAAAGTCTTTATCAACATCGCGCTTGGGTAATTCGATCCAAGAGTCAACTTCTTCCATTAATTTCATAACGGTATCAACCCATTTTTGTTCTCCATTTAGAGCACCAAGTGCCGAACCAAGAATAACGGGTGTGTTGTCGCCATCATACTCATAGAAAGAGAGCAATTCACGAACTTCCATTTCAACAAGTTCTAAAAGCTCTTCGTCGTCGACCATGTCAGCCTTATTTAAAAAGCCCACAATGCGTGGTACTCCTACCTGACGCCCTAAAAATATATGTTCTCTTGTTTGTGGCATAGGACCATCTGTAGCAGCCACTACTAAAATTGCACCATCCATTTGGGCAGCACCAGTAACCATGTTTTTCACATAATCGGCGTGACCTGGACAATCAACGTGAGCATAGTGACGATTAGACGTTTGATATTCTACGTGTGAAGTATTGATCGTGATTCCACGTTCTTTTTCTTCAGGTGCATTATCAATCTGATCAAAACTTTTAGCTTCAGACATACCAGCATCAGCTAATACTTTAGTGATTGCGGCAGTGAGCGTTGTTTTCCCATGATCTACGTGACCTATTGTTCCAATATTTAAGTGTGGTTTTGAGCGGTCAAAATTTTCTTTAGCCATAATTTTTATGTTTCGATATTATTTTAAGGAGCGCAAATTTATGAATTTTTTTGACTTTAATATTTTTTTTACTTAAAAAATTTCTTTTTTCTCATGCTTTTTTAGTGATAAAAATGATGGGGTTGAATTATTTGTAAATTTCGGCTAATCAATTGGAAAAATAATTTATTTAGAACAGGCTTATTTCCTATTTTTGCTTGGAATCTATACATCTACAATTATGGCTTTTGATATCAATGTAATACGGACAGTCTATAATAGAATGGAGAAGCGTATTGGAGAGGCAAGAAAACACCTCAATCGACCTCTTACACTCACAGAAAAAATACTTTACAGCCATCTATGGGAACAAGATGCCTCACAGGGTTATTCTAGAGGTGTTGATTATGTCAATTTTGCACCAGATCGTATTGCCTGCCAAGATGCAACCGCTCAAATGGCACTTTTACAATTCATGCAAGCTGGTAAACCAAAAGTAGCAGTGCCAACTACTGTTCACTGTGACCACCTGATTCAAGCCAAAGAAGGAGCTGTTTCAGATCTTAAATCAGCCAATACAGCCAGTGCTGAAGTTTTTCAATTTTTAGAATCGGTTTCAAATAAATACGGAATTGGCTTTTGGAAGCCAGGTGCAGGTATTATACATCAAGTTGTATTAGAAAATTATGCCTTCCCCGGTGGAATGATGATAGGAACTGACTCCCACACTGTGAATGCAGGGGGATTAGGAATGGTTGCTATTGGTGTTGGGGGTGCTGATGCTGTAGATGTGATGGCAGGGATGCCTTGGGAGTTAAAATTCCCTAAACTAATAGGTGTAAAATTAACAGGTTCTCTAAACGGATGGACTGCACCAAAAGACGTTATTCTTAAAGTTGCTGGAATTTTAACTGTCAAAGGAGGGACAGGTGCTATAATTGAATATTTCGGTCCTGGTGCCGAGGCAATGTCTTGTACTGGAAAAGGTACCATTTGTAATATGGGTGCAGAGGTTGGAGCAACAACTTCAACTTTTGGATATGATGATTCAATGGAACGCTATTTGAGAGCAACAGGGCGAGATGATGTTGCAGATGCTGCAAATGAAGTTAAAGAACACCTCACTGGTGACAAAGAAGTTTATCAAAATCCAGAACAGTATTTTGATCAAGTCATAGAGATTGATTTAGACCAATTGATGCCCCATCTAAATGGTCCTTTTACTCCAGATTTAGCTACACCAGTAGATCAAATGAAAAATAAATCTGAAAAAGAGGGGTGGCCGCTTAAAGTTGAATGGGGCTTAATAGGTTCTTGTACTAATTCATCTTATGAAGACTTGTCAAGAGCAGCTTCAATTGCACAACAAGCGGTAGATAAGAAATTGGTTACTAAGGCAGCCTTTGGAATCAATCCTGGTTCTGAACAAGTGCGCTACACTGCAGAACGCGACGGATTGCTCTCAATTTTTGAGGATTTGGATGCCAAAATTTTCACCAATGCTTGCGGCCCTTGCATTGGACAGTGGGATCGCGAAGGGGCAGTTAAAGAAGAAAAAAACACTATAGTCCATTCTTTCAATAGAAATTTCTCTAAACGAGCTGACGGGAATCCTAATACCCATGCTTTTGTTGCTTCTCCAGAAATGGTAGCAGCCGTTGCTATTTCAGGTAGACTAGATTTTAATCCAATAACAGACAGCTTAATCAATGAAGATGGAGAAAAAGTGAATCTTGACCCTCCATTTGGAAAAGAACTCCCTCCAAAAGGATTTGACGTTGAAGACAATGGCTACTTGGCTCCCCCTGAAGATGGAAGTGCCATAAATGTCGTTGTTAAAGAATCCTCCGAGAGATTACAACTACTGACTCCTTTTGAACCTTGGGATGGTGAAAATTTGATGGGTGCTAAATTGTTAATTAAAACATTGGGCAAATGCACCACTGATCACATTTCTATGGCAGGACCTTGGCTGCGGTATAGGGGTCATTTAGATAATATTTCAAATAATATGTTGATTGGTGCTGTCAATGCCTTTAATGAAAAAACTAACTTCGTAAAAGATCAATTTACTGGGCAGTATGATGCCGTGCCAAAAGTTCAGCGCAGCTATAAAGAAAAAGGGATCGAAACTGTGGTGGTTGGAGACCACAATTATGGCGAAGGTTCTTCAAGAGAACACGCTGCTATGGAGCCGAGACACCTAGGGGTTAAAGTTATTTTGGTCAAATCCTTTGCACGAATTCATGAAACTAATCTAAAAAAACAGGGCATGTTGGGGATCACTTTCGATAATGAAAATGACTATGATCGAATTCAAGAGGACGATGTATTCAATTTTGTTGATTTGAAAGAATTTGCTCCTGAGAGGCTGTTAACAATCGAATTGATTCACAAGGATGGTTCTACTGAAACCATCATGGCCAATCATTCCTACAATGACCAACAAATAGAATGGTTCAAAGAAGGGTCGGCATTGAATTTGATCAAAAAACAAAATGTTAATTAAGAATTGAGATTTTTTTCATTAAAAATTTCTCTGATTTGAACATCTACCCTAAAATTCAATTTTGAGTAGTCAAAATAAATTTTGGAATTATAGAACTCTATTTTGGCTTTTAGTTTTTATAAGAGCCTTCTTTAATGCTTCTCTCCCTTTGATGGATCAAACCGAAGCTCGTTATGCAGAAATTGCACGACTGATGGTTGATACTCAAAATTGGATCGTATTGCAAATAGATTATAACATTCCTTTTTGGGCAAAGCCGCCTCTTTCCACTTGGGCTGCAGCACTTAGTATTCTTCTTTTCGGCCCCCATTCATTTTTTGTGAGATTACACTATTTACTTGTTAATGTAGCACTTGCCTTTGGCATTCCAAAAGTTTTCCCAGTTCAAAAAGTGCCCCCCTATTTATTAAGCATTATACTCTTTACTCTGCCCGAATTTTATTTGCATAGCGGGGTAGTTTCTACTGATGTTTTTCTAAACCTTTCAATTGTATTGGTTATGGTCTCTTTTTGGAAGTTTCAAAAAACAGAAAACAAAAGGCTTTGGGGTCACCTTATTTTTTTAAGCCTAGGTTTAGGACTACTTGCTAAAGGACCAATTGCTCTCATTTTGACTGTTCCGCCATTATTCATTTGGGCAATAGTTCATAAAAAATTTATACGCTTATTGAACATTACTCCTTGGATCAGTGGAATTTTAATAATGCTAGCAGTTGCATTGCCCTGGTATATTTCGGCCGAGAAAAATTCTCCTGGGTTTTTAGATTATTTCATTGTAGGTGAGCATTTTTCAAGATTTTTTGATTCTAGTTGGGCAGGGGATCGATATGGGTTTCCCAAACAACAACCTCTTGGAATAATTTGGGCTTTTCTTATTGGTGTAACGCTACCTTGGACAGTGATAGTGTTTCATTATTTCAAGAAAAACGCCAGACGATTAGTTTCAGACAAGTGGCACTTTTTTTTGCTATGTTGGTTACTTTGGACCCCAATAGTATTTACATTTTCAAAAAGTCTCATTCACCCCTATACTTTACCTGTAATGATTCCTTTTGCACTCTTCGCTGCAGAGGGGTGGAAAAGCTTTGCTTTCAAAAAAATGATTTTCTCTATTGCTGTGGCAATACCTTTCCTTTTATTTGGATTGTACATTTGTGGTATCGGAAAAAACGTTATTGAAAATAGTACAGATAAATATCTAGTTGAGGCAGCCACAAATGATCCAATATACGCTTATAAAAAGAAGAGTTATTCAAGCCAGTATTATACAAATGGAACAATTAAAACCATCGATTCAATAGGTTACCTTAAATTAAAAAAGAAAGAAAAACCATTTTCAATTCTCATAGAAAAGAAATTAGTTGAGCAGATAGACACTACAGGTTTATACTCAATGAAACAGAATAAGAAAAAATTAATTTTAAATTTCCATACACAAAACTAAACGATGTGGTTCTTAGGCTATTGACTCTTGAATAATTTCTTCACTTTTAGAGGTTTCTATTTCATTGACATTAGGGTCTAAACTTTTCATTTTCGGTGAAATACTAGAGGTCCCTAAGGTGTTAATTACATTGCATTTCCCCTTAAAATAGGCTCCTTCTTCGATTTCAATCGAACCTACTCTGATGTCTCCTGTCAAAATAGCGGTTTCTTTTAAAAAAAGTTTTTTTTCTACATGAATTTCTCCATCAAGTTTTCCACACAAATCAATATTTTTTGCAATTGCTTGTCCTTTAAATTTTCCTGTTTCTCCGATAAAAATTTTTTGAGAAGTTTTCAATACTCCTTCCACTACTCCATCAATTCTTATATCTGTATCAGCTTCAATAGAACCTTTGAGAAAGGTTCCTTTTTCAATTTTTGTTAATTGAATGCTTTTTTTATTCATTATAATATTATCTAAATAGTATTCTTCCGTTGGAAAAATACAAAGAATTTATCTTATACCCATAGCTACTATAGATTTACACTCCAAAAGTGACTATGAAGTAAATGAAAGTGGAAGAATTAAACTTGTTAAGCAGCTCCTTTGGAATAGAACTGTCAAAATTTATCTAAACACAGAAGGTGATTTTAACCAGCGCCCTATTTATATTCCAGAAAATTGTTGATCCATGAGGTAGTTGAGCCAATGCATTAAGGGGTATCTTTATAATTTTATTAAACTTTGGGTACCTAATTAAAATAGAGTTAACGTCAATAAATTGTATATATTTAGAAGGCCGTAAACCAATTTCAATAAAATGAATTTCAACTTCTTGGCCATTTTAGCTTTTTTATTCTTAAACAGCTTGATTTTTAATGGTGGAAAAATACCCCTTAGAAGGCTGAGTGAAGAAAAAACAAACAATCATACAGGAAAAGAAGAAAGGGTAGAGACTAAGGTTTTAGGAAAATATAAGGACTTAAAAACATCATTGGTTTTATCAAATTCATCAAACACCAACCTAGATTATGATACAAGTAATAATATTAATAAAACCCCTAAAACATGCACTTCAACGTGCGTTTTGAATTTCGAAAATATTCTTTATAAACCTGACAATGAGAAAGAAGAAATACAAAAAATAAGAGATCTATATAGTGAGATTGAAAAAAGTAAACTCCACTATGTTCGGTATGAATTGTTTAAGGATAAAAATGGCGATAATTATTTAGTAAACCCTAATGAGTTTGACATTGAAGATGAGGGAGAACAATTCTTTTTTAAATATAAGGGTGACTATTTTGAAGCTGATGGGGGGTTGGCTTTCTATTTTAATAAAGCAGGAGAATTAGTTCATGTTGATCAACGTTCTGGGAGTTCGATAGCCATTAGAAGCGGTGGGAGTAGTATTCTTAAATATTATTATTCTCCGGGTGCAAGCTATCCTTTTTTTATTTACTCTTATAGCCATTCCTATTTAATGGATTTTCAATATCAAGACGATAATGAAACGATTTTTATGAAAGAAAATTTTAGTGAACACAGAATCTACAGTGAACTGAACTCAACCTTAAATGAAAATTGCCCCAAAATAATTCGTGGATTAGTCAAACAGTATACTTTTAAAGAAACAATGTTATCGGAAGACTATTCTGGAATGAGTAAAACTATTCAATTCCAAAAAGAGTTTAACAAACTTCAAAACCAAAAAATGCCAATGGAAGAATTGTCAGAATTAATCCAAAATCTAATAGTAGAAAATAATTTTATTAAAATATCAAAGCTGAAAAAACTAATTCCGAATTAACATAAATCAAAAGAAAAATTAATACTTTAACCTCAAAACATTCTTATGGAACTCATACAAATATTACTAGGTTTTTCTGTATTAATCTTTTTAATTGTTATATATACTTATAATTCTTTAGTTCGTCTAAGGAACGATGTTGAAAAAACATACTCATCGATTGATGTTCAAATAAAAAGAAAGGTAGACTTAATACCTAACTTAATGGAAATGGTTAAAAGCTATATGAAGCACGAAGAAGGATTGCTTAAAGCGCTAACTAAAGCAAGGACCTCGATAATGAATGCATCATCGAACAAGGATATTTCAGCATTAGCAAAGGGAGAAAATATGTTGCAAGAAAGCTTAAAGTCAATCTTTGCTGTTTCTGAAAACTATCCAGACTTAAAAGCTAGTCAAAATTTCTTGGAACTTCAAGAGGCCTTGGAGGAAACGGAAGATCAGATTGCTGCTGCCAGAAGGATATATAATGAAAGTGTCAACACATACAATACAAAAACTGAAGTTTTTCCTTCAATGATTTTCGCTTCTATGTTCAGTTTTAATCGAAAAAAATTGTTTGAAATGGATGAAAAAAGTCCTAAAAATATATCCATTGATTTTTAGGAAATGGTAAAAAGAAGATTTCCTGCGATTTTTTACGGATTGCCCTATTCTCAAGAACAATATGATAGTGCAACAAAAAGTTTAGAAGGAATTTCTTCATTTCCAGAAGAACAAATTTCATTAAAAGAACAAAAGGTCATCAGCACCAACATGAAACAGCTTATGGCAGCGCATTTTTTCTTGATTTCAAATAAAACACATCCTTTTAAGCATAAAATAGGCTGGCTTACTCTTTATATTTTGGGGTGTTGCATCTTATTGATCAATATTTTGTTGATGAAACCTTTTTTCAATTTAGGGGAAGGTATATTAGGCACTAGCTTGCTTTTTTTTGCTTTTCTAACAGTTCCCTTTTTTCGATATGTTACATTCAATTATAATGCTGTTGTTAAAGACTTAGTCAAACAAAACATAGCACAAATGAAAGGGTGGCTATATGATTATAAACCAAGCCATAACAAAGCAAAAATTTTAAATTCACAATATCCAACTATTTTCTCAGGTGATGTTATAGTTGGAGTAGATGATGAATTTATAGGAATGAAAAAAGTGGATCATAAAAATTATTATTTTAAATCTGGAGTTTATGAATTTAAACTCAAGAGAAGAAGTGGGAAAAAAAATAAGTATATCACCAAACATATACATTATATAATCATAAACTTAAATAAAAAACTAAATGTAAATTTTTTATTGACTCCTGAGATTGCGGGTGGTTTTTTTAGCAACTTTAATAGCAAAGAATTACAGCTTGAATCTCAAGAGTTTAATAAACTTTTTAAGTTTGATTATCAAGGTAAAAGAAGCGAAAAAAAAGCAGAAATAATCAAAAATTTGAGTCCAGCTGTGCAACTAAAACTCATAAAACTGGCCAAGAGAAAAGCTATACTTAAAATTTTGTTCAGTCAAGAAAAAATTGTTTTTGCATTCAAAGATAAGCTGATTTATAATCTTAACACAAACGCTTATCGCTACTCTGGAATAAAACCTAATGATGTAAAGAGCGTTGAAAAAGAAATTGATGATATTATTCAATTATCTGTTTCTATTATAAAGTATCTTGACTAATAAGAAAATTCCTGAAAAATCATAGTAAAAAAAAGGAGCTTAAAAGTGCTCCTCACTTATTGATTTACAATGAGCCAATGACGAGATTTGAAGTTGTGACCTCTTCCTTAACAATGAAAAGTATTAGTATTTATACTTCCTAAATCAAAGATCAATACCTTATAATATACTGTAAATATTCATGTTACGCAAATATACCCTTTATTTATATAACTTCCCTTAAACTTCCCTATCTTTGTTTTATTAGTAATTTAAAGGAAGAGGCTTAATTTGAGAAATAAAAATCATAATCTTTGGATCAACCTAAATACTGCATCTGCAAAGGCTTCAGAAGAGGTTGGATTGTATATATTCTATTACTATGGATCTGGTAATGGTAGAAAGAAAAGGATTCCTAATCTAAAAGTTCCTTTTGGCTATTGGGATAGTAAAGAAAAATTTTTCAAGAAATCTGCTGTTAATAAAAAACTCATCTCTTCTGATGATGTAGAATATGTGAATGGAATAAAGGCTAAATTAAGGACTGCAGAGAGAAAAATTGCTGAAGGATCTCTTACCGTTGATAATGCATTCAGGTTTTTATTAAAGCAGCAGGAAGATGATACGTTGTATAATCATCTCCAAGAAGAAAACGGCAAAGCATACTCACCTAATGCTGCAAAAAAATATATATATTATCTCAATGGTATTGAGAAACATCTACCATCTGAATATACACCTCTAAAATTTTCAAATATTCAAGATCCTGAGAGCATCAAGAACATAGCTAAGATCCTCAAACAAGCTCCAATCAAAAGCAATACTGTAAACGATTACCTGAGTGCATTAGATACAATTACTGTTAGGGCTAATTTAAGCCTCTCTAAGCCATTTTCTTATAATAAGCTTATTCCTTCACTAGAACCAACCATTGAGAAGAATGTGCCTTATGAAAAGCTGATGAATGGAATAAATAATATAAATACCAAGCAGGATTATTTGGCATATGCATTCTGGCTGCTATCATTTCACCTCAGAGGATTAGATGGTATTGATATAGTTAATATGGATGAAAACACCATCGAAGGGGATTTTACTCTTCCATATTATCCTAGCTGGGATAGCGATAATTGCTTTGTAAGTTGCAATGAAAAAGCATACTACATTAAGCAGAGAGGCAAATCAAATGTACACTACAGGATATTAATGAACCTCTATCCAACGTACTACTTGCATAAGCTAGTTAAATCACTTATTAAAGAAACTCATCCTGAATATGCATATAAGGGCTCTGATAAGATTAGAATATTTAACTTTCTCACCAAGGATAAATATAACAGGGATGATATTAAAGGAAGAAAGAAATGGGATGCATTCAGAGATACAGTTTTTAAGAAATCCAAGAAACTGATTGGAGAGGGCATAAAAGCCAGCAGGAATACTTTTATCAATCTTGCAAAGAATGAAGTAATACTAACAGATTCTCATCAGCAGGATCTCTTACAGCATAGTACAGGTACAAAAAAGGCTCTGAATCATTACCAATCAGAAAACCAACTTACTACAGATCTGAATCATATATTTATTCTCCAAGAATATAATACTGTACAGATTGTGGATCATTTGTTCCAGCTGGGGCATCATAAAGGTTACTTGAATTTCAAACAAACAGAAGGATCTAAAACACTTCTTGAAAGATACCAGATGAATGCTATTTCCCCTGCTGAAGAAACAGAATATCAAAAGTTACTAAGAGAATATAATTCTAAGCCTGTATATAAATTTGAGAATGGAAAAAATGTTATGCAACCTGCAACAAAATCAGCTAGGCTAAAAGAACTTGAAGAGAAAAGATATAATGAAACGCTAAAGCATTATGGTAGAATTGTAGATCTTACTGTAACTGATGAACCCTCTGATAATGTAAACTATATGTTAGAATCTTCTGAGCTTGAAGGGATTAAAATATGGCATAAAAAAAACGATGAATTGCTAATTAAACTTGGAATAAAAAGTTAGGGAAGGAGAGGCAATAGTAATAAGAGCCTTTCAAGATGTTAGTAATGCAAGCTACTACTGCCCTGCAC
>OZSS01001005.1_pt1 | contig 13417 bp, 11 predicted proteins | sample 1779911 | NCBI WGS metagenome assembly OZSS01 (sample SAMEA2603589, study PRJEB24840) | metagenome | biome: Water; feature: Photic zone; material: Seawater sample | place: Mediterranean Sea | collected 2013-11-12 | depth 10 m | reverse complement strand
ACGCAATGTGGCGTTGTGGATTATGGATTCTGCTGTAATTGAAACTGAAGAAATCGATGCGGCTGAATTATTAAGTGATGCTGCAAAAGGCACGGAGGTTAGCGAGTAGGGATGAATGATAGTAATTACAAACAAGTGGAAAATTTAGGGCTTGTCCCAATGGTGGTTGAGCAGTCTGGCAGGGGAGAGCGGGCTTATGATATCTATTCTCGTCTGTTAAAGGAAAGAGTCATCTTTCTAATAGGGCCATTAAACGACCATGTTGCGAATTTGGTTATTGCTCAAATGTTGTTTTTAGAGTCGGAGAATCCGGATAAAGATATCTCCTTATATATCAACTCTCCGGGAGGGTCTGTTTCTTCAGGCCTAGCGATATTTGATACGATAAATTTCATTAAGCCGGATGTCAGCACATTATGCATAGGCATGGCAGCAAGTATGGGAGCATTTTTGCTGGCTGCTGGAACCAAAGGAAAGAGGCTCTGTTTGCCGAACAGTAGGGTGATGATTCACCAGCCATTAGGAGGTGTCTCCGGGCAAGCAACAGATATCGAAATTCACGCAAAAGAAATTTTGGCGTTGAAGGATCAATTAAATAAGATTCTATCCCAACAAACAGGACAGTCTCTCAAAACTATTGCTAAAGATACCGATAGAGATAATTTCATGTCAGCGCAGGATGCTCTAAAATATGGGATAGTTGATAACGTGATTGAAAAAAGAGAATAGCTTTAGGTTATGGCTAGTGTATGACAAACAAAGATAACGCTTCCGATAAAATATTATACTGTTCCTTTTGTGGGAAAAGTCAGCACGAAGTTAAAAAACTAATTGCTGGCCCTTCAGTATTTATATGTGATGAATGTATTGATCTCTGCAACGAAATCGTGCGTGATGAAGTCCTTGGAGAAAAAGGATCAAAAACAGAAAGGAAGGATTTTCTCCCAACTCCCAGAGAAATAACTGGTTTCTTAGACCAGTACGTCATTGGTCAAACAGAGGCTAAAATTAGTTTGGCGGTTGCTGTCTATAATCACTACAAAAGAATTAAAACGAAAAAAAAGCAGCATAGTATCGGTAAAGGAAATGACAACGTTGAGCTTTCTAAAAGTAACATTCTTTTGATCGGGCCAACCGGCTCAGGAAAAACATTCCTAGCTCAAACCCTTGCACGATTTCTCAACGTACCTTTCGTTATAGCCGATGCAACCACACTAACAGAGGCAGGGTATGTAGGAGAGGATGTTGAAAACATAGTCCAAAAATTGTTGCAAAAATGCAATTATGATACAGAGGCGGCCCGTCATGGGATTGTATACATCGACGAGATAGATAAAATTTCCAGAAAGTCTGATAATCCCTCTATCACCAGAGATGTGTCGGGTGAGGGCGTTCAACAAGCCTTGCTAAAGTTAATTGAAGGTACAGTGGCTTCGGTACCCCCGCAGGGCGGTAGAAAACATCCAAACCAAGATTTCGTGCAAATGGATACAACTGACATTTTATTCATCTGTGGTGGCGCCTTTGATGGATTAGAAAAGGTAATTAGAGGTAGAACTGAGAAAACATCAATTGGATTCGATGCAGATGTTAGGTCAAAGAATCAAAAGGGATTGGGAGTTCTTTTTAGGGAGGTTGAACCAATTGATTTAACGAAATTCGGAATAATACCCGAGCTTGTTGGCCGATTGCCTGTTGTTGCGACTCTAGATGAGTTAGATGAAACTGCTTTGATCGAAATTTTGACAGAACCCAAGAATGCCCTAGTGAAGCAGTATGAGAAGCTGTTTCAATTAGATGGAGTAACTCTTGAAATTAGAGCCTCAGCTTTGAAAGCAATTGCGGCGAAGGCGGTCAAGAGAAGAACAGGGGCTAGAGGATTGCGGTCTATTCTAGAGGCAAGTTTGATGAAAACAATGTATGAAATTCCCGATTTATCTAACCTTTCTAAGGTAGTTGTTGAGGAAAACGTTATTTTGGAAGAATCTGAACCTATTCTCATATATGAAGACAAAGGTAGGGTTGGAAAAAGAAAAGCGAGTAAAAATTAGGGGCAAAATGGTTGAAAAATGATGCATTGTCCCAATCTAATCAGGTAAATTAATGGTTTTAGACTCCGATACATAATTTGTGCGTCACTCAACTTAAGAATGTGAGATTTTTATGGAAGACGATAGCAAGAGCGAATATGAAAAGACTGGTCCCGCATTAGTCGATGTGACCTCGCCTTTACCTTTGTTGCCTTTGCGTGATGTTGTTGTATTCCCGCACATGGTAATCCCATTATTTGTTGGGAGGGCTAAATCGATAAAGGCCATGGAAATGTCTATGGAAGGGGGGCAACATATTCTACTGGCGACACAAAGGAATGCTTCACAAAACGAGCCCTCATACAATGATCTTTACAGAGTAGGATGTGTCGCTAACATACTACAAATGCTTAAATTGCCAGATGGCACTGTAAAGGTATTGGTTGAGGGGATACAGCGAGCATCTATTTTAGACCTGTCAAGTAATGATGATTATTTTTCAGTTCACTGCGAGTTAGTTGAAGACGATACCGTTGTAGGTCCAGAACATGAAGCCCTTCGGCGGACTATTTTGGGGCAATTTGAGCAGTTTATCAAATTGAATAAAAAGATTTCTGCTGACCTTTTTAGTTCGGTTTCTTCCCTCGAAGAGTTCAGTCGCCTTTCAGATACGATAGTCGCTCACTTACCCTTGAAAATTGAAGATAAGCAAGAAATTCTTGAAATCAGTTCAGTTGTTAAACGCATGGAAAAGATTTTAGAACATATAGAGACTGAATTAGATATATTGCAGGTTGAGAAACGAATTCGGGGAAGAGTAAAACGGCAGATGGAAAAGAGTCAAAGAGACTATTATTTAAATGAGCAAGTCAAGGCTATTCAGAAGGAATTGGGAGAGGGAGAGGACAGTGAACTTGATGATCTCGAAAAGAAAATTGCAAGCGCAGGAATGAGTGCGGAAGCTCTCGAGAAAGCAAAATCGGAGGTAAAAAAACTCAAACTAATGTCCCCAATGTCTGCCGAGGCTACAGTTGTTCGGAATTATGTAGACTCGTTAATTGCTTTGCCGTGGAAAAGAAAAAGCAAGGTTAGTAAAGACCTAAAAAATGCCCAAAAAATACTTGATGAAGACCATCATGGATTGGAGAAAGTGAAAGAAAGGATTTTAGAATACCTTGCAGTTCAACAAAGGGTTAAAAAGGTAAAGGCCCCAATTTTGTGTTTAGTAGGGCCACCTGGGGTTGGAAAAACATCTCTTGGACAATCAATCGCGAGGGCTACAGGGCGGAAGTTTGTTAGAATGGCTCTCGGTGGAGTAAGGGATGAGGCAGAGATCCGCGGACATAGAAAGACCTATATAGGCTCTATGCCTGGGAAAATTCTGACAAACATCTCAAAAATGGGAGTTAAGAACCCTTTATTTTTGCTGGATGAGGTTGATAAGATAGGAACAGATTTCCGTGGAGATCCGGCAAGTGCATTGCTAGAAGTCCTAGACCCAGAGCAAAACAACTCGTTTGTTGATCATTACATTGAGGTTGAATATGACTTGTCTGATGTAATGTTTGTTGCGACGGCTAACAGTTTGAGCATTCCGCCAGCTTTGTTGGACAGGCTTGAAGTTATACGTCTTTCCGGCTACACAGAAGATGAAAAAATAAGCATTGCAAAAAAATATCTTTTACCCAAGCAAATAAAGTTCGCGGGATTGCGAAAGGCAGAGATGAATACTCCATGCGACGGCGTCATTACAGATATCATACGGTACTATACCAAAGAGGCAGGCGTTCGTGGATTGGAACGGGAAATTTCCAAACTATGTCGTAAGGCTACGAAAGCAATATTAACTGATTCAAAGGTTACAAAGGTGGAAGTGACTTCAGATAAATTAAGCGATTTCCTGGGTGTAAGAAAGCATACTTATGGTGTTGCTGAGGATGAAGATAAGGTTGGTCAGGTAATGGGGCTGGCATGGACAGAAGTCGGAGGAGAGTTGTTGACAATAGAGGCCAGCGCCATGCCTGGACAAGGAAAAATTATCAGAACCGGTTCTTTAGGTGATGTTATGAAGGAGTCCGTGGAAGCAGCAAGGTCTGTAGTGAGATCGAGAGCTGCATCGTTGGGTATCAAAGACGATTTTTTTGAGAAACTCGACCTTCATGTTCATGCTCCTGAAGGGGCAACCCCTAAGGACGGACCTAGTGCCGGGATCGCGATGACCACTGCAATAGTCTCGGCTTTGACTGGTATTCCCGTTAAACACTCTGTTGCTATGACAGGAGAGATTACCCTTAGAGGAGAAGTTTTGCAGATTGGCGGATTAAAAGAGAAGCTCTTGGCTGCTCATCGAGGAGGTCTGAAAGATGTTCTCATTCCGGAGGAGAACAAAAAAGATCTTACCGAGATTCCTGAAAAGATTACTAAAGAATTGAATATCATACCTGTAAGGTGGATAGATCAAGTTTTTGAGCTTGCACTATCTCGAGTGCCTACTTCTATGTCCGAAGATGAGGGCAAATTGGCCTCGTCAGTTAGAGGTGATAAAAAGAGCAGGACATCTAGTGAGCCTTTGGCCCACTAGATTATATAAAAGTAAAATATTATTGGCGAAGAGGTGATAACCTAATATACTTATGTATCTGATTGATACCCTGGGTGCTTAGCTCAGCTGGTAGAGCGGCGCCCTTACAAGGCGTAGGTCGGGAGTTCGATCCTCTCAGCACCCACCAAAGATTTAGGAGCGGTAGTTCAGCTGGTTAGAATATCGGCCTGTCACGCCGGAGGTCGCGGGTTCGAGTCCCGTCCGCTCCGCCACTTTTTAGAGTCAGGGTCTATACAATTTCTGTAGAGATCCGCTCTAAACCCTCCCAGTAAAGCCATTCTTTCATTTACCCCTCGTTTTTTGCGGATACTGTAACACCGAGTACGAGTGCATGTCTTAGCACATGAATGCTTACCCATGCTTACTCTGACATGCCCAAAAAAGCTAGCTCCCCCTTTTACCCCTCGAAAATTGTTCGTGTCTAGGTGTAAGGACACGAACAGATCGGATCCGAACACTTCAGTTTTTGGGGTGTTTTGTGATTTTTTGTTTTATAGGAAGATCTGGGTTTCTGTATTCTGGTTTAAGAACACAAAGGTAAATTTTATCGTCCTCACGAATATTAGAGGCAGACATTTTTCTTTCTCTTAAAGTTTTTTTGTTGCTCACCGTGAAAGTGAGGATCTAAAAACTTTTTTGGATATTTCCGATTGAACTAAACTAATTTTTCGAATTGACACATTAATCTAAAGAAAGGTCTAATTGTTTTTTTTATTATAAGACAAGAAGTAAATCTCTAATTTATTCAAACTAAAAGTTGTTTGACGATTTACTTTGCAATAAAAACTGAAATTAATTGGTGGCTCTATTAGGTTGCAAGGTGCTGTATACTGTGGGGGTGGAGACAGGTAAAAAAAATAATTTATTATTAAATCACCAGCTTTGTTTTGCTCTTTACAGTGCGTGTAACTCGGTGATGAGGGCATACAATAAGAAGCTTGGGAAATATAACTTAACTTATACGCAATATCTAGTATTACTGGTGCTTTGGGAAACACCCGGCACAACACTAAGTTACCTTTCGGAAAAGCTCAAATTGGGTTCGGGAAGTTTGTCTCCAGTTTTGAAAAGAATGCAAAACAATGGGTTGTTGCTGAAGGTTAGATCTGCAAAGGACGAGCGAACGATTAACTTAAATTTGACTCAAAAAGGGAATGAACTTAAAGAGACTGTATCAAAAATTCAGGAGGATGTTAGTTGCCAAACGGGTCTAACCCATCAAGACTATTGTGATCTCAGGGACTCCATTAACGAACTTAACAAAGTTTTAGAACCTACCGACAGCCCTAGATTAAACCTCCGCCTCTCATAGAAGGCTTGCTGATGTAAATTTTCCTTTTTTTCATAAAACTTTCCTATTTATATTGTGCGATAACTAATCGCGTGCTACATTTTTATAATCTCTGCAGGTTGAGATTTTTTTAATTTTTTTTTGAGGAGAGATATATGTCGCTTTTAAATTTGTTCAAAAAGCACGGCGTGAAGCAAGCTCTCAGTTGTTTAATTTTATCCGCCGGTATTTTGGGATTTACTTCTGTGCATGCTGACAAGAAGAATTTGCCAACGGTAACGGTAGTAGACCCTTCTCCAGTTAACTGGTTGTGGATTACCTGGAATACGATGGATGAAATTGTGAGAGTTGATAGTGAAGGAAATGAAATTCTTGATCTTGCTGAAAGTTACACATGGAAAAATAAAACTACGCTTGAAATGGTTTTGAGGCCAAATATCAGATTTCATGATGGCGAACTATTGACAGCCAAAGTTTTTAGAAAAAGCTTTGATGAGGTTCAAAGATGGAAGAATCCTCATCCACCTGGTGCTTTTTTAAATTTTCATCCTAAGACGAAACTTGAAGTTCTGGGTAAATATTCTGTTCGATTTACGTTTCCAGAGCCTGATGCTTCAGCAATAATGAAATTTAGGGGTATGCACGTTGGCAGCACAAAATTTTGGAACCAGTTAGCTTTTATTGATGCGAAGACTAAAAATGCCGAAGGGCATTGGTGAGTCATAGATGAAGCTGGTCCGTGGGGGACTGGCCCATTCGTATTAAAAGAAGGAGTTTCTGTTTTGGATAAAAGATCACCAACTGTGATTATGGAGCCTAACAACGACTACTGGAATCCTACAAGAATTCCAAAAGTTAGGATTAAGTTCGATAACATCATTTCAAAAGCGGAAGCAATTGACGAGGTAATCAAAGGCGGTAAAATTGATATCGTCACAGAACTTACTCCAGCGGAAGCAATGAAGGTAAGTGAGAGCAGCAAAGCCGGTGTTGTCGAAAGCAGAGCAAAAACTGTTTTGGTTGGTGTTTTTAATCAAAATAAGTCTGGTTCGAAATGGAAAAATAAAGAATTACGCCAGGCAATAAATCATGCCGTTGATAAGAACCTTGTTTTACAAGAAGGGCATCTCGGATATGGGACAATAATGCCCGCGATGATTACTGGTGGTTCTTTTGGTTACAACAGTTCACTTTCTCCTTATGCTTATGAGCCTAAAAAAGCTCAGGCGGTTTTGAAGGAAGCAGGAATTAAAGATTTTGTTATTGCAACGGGAGCAGGTCATAAAGCGGTTGCCGATTCCATAGCAAAAAATCTATCTGCTGTCGGGATTTCTGCAAAAGTGGATACATCAGGGTCTGATGGTTGGGACATAAAACTTGTTGAACATTTCGATTGGTCACCCGACCATCCTTACGGAGTTGTTCATAGGGAGTTTTTTGGTCAAGACGGTGGATTCAGATCAATGCCTGTTAATAAGGGTTTTGAGGATATTGGCAAAAAAATTGTAAATAGTCCTGACAATCAGGAAAGTTTGACAAGAGAGCTTGAGGCATATGTGCATGAGCAGGCTTTTGCCCTATTCTTATACGCCCCGTCAAAACTCTATGCAGTGTCGAACAGGGTTAACTTTACCCCTTATCGTACAACTGTTTTGGAGTTAGCTGAGACAACCGTAAGGTGAACTCGTGACGAACAACCCCCCTTTTATACCTGCTAGAAAGGGGGATTCGTTTTTGTGATTGTTGGAACTGCTGGACATATTGATCACGGAAAAACCACGCTTATAAAATCTCTTACCTCAGTTGATACAGATTCTCTTGAAGAGGAAAAAAAAAGAGGCATAAGCATAAATATTGGTTTTGCTTATCTATCTACACCGATGGGTAACATGATTGGATTTGTAGACGTTCCAGGACACGAAAAATTTATTACTAATATGTTAGCGGGGGCATGCGGAATAGATTTTTGTTTATTAGTTGTTGCAGCAGATGATGGTGTTATGCCACAAACAAAAGAGCATTTGCTTATATGCGAAAATTTGGGAATTACTGACGGTGCCGTAGTAGTAACGAAAACGGATTTGGTAGGGCCCGCTGAGTGCAAAATAGTCATAGAAAGAATAAAAAAATTTCTCAGAAAATCTTTTTTAAAGGATTGTCAATTTTTTCAGATTTCGAATAAAAATTTGGACGGTATTCGACAGTTAAAAGACTATTTGCTAAGCACTAATATCGTTAAAAGATCAAAGAAAATAAGTCAAAACTTTCGCTTACCGATTGATCGATGTTTTACGAAAGATGGAGCCGGGACAGTTGTTACAGGCACAATATTTTCTGGCGAAATAAAAAAGAACGATTATGTTACACTTCTGCCTCAAGGTAAAAAGCTGCGAGTAAAGGGCATTCGAGCACAGTCTAAAGAAACTACTATCGGACGGGTAGGCGATAGATGTGCTTTAAATTTGACGGGAAATAACTTAAAGAAAAAGGAGATCAGCCGAGGGAACTGGATTGTCGAAACGGGTTTAAGTCTGGTCACCAGAAGAGTCGATGGGTTTCTACATTTGTCGGATTCAGAACCTAAAGCTTTGAAGCATAATTCCATAATTCATTTGCACATTGGCACTCAGAATACAGTAATAAAATTAGCGGTTTTGCATGGAGAAGAAATTTTGCCTGGACATTCTGGTTTCGTTCAATTTATCTCAGCGAAAGAATTTGTTTCCACTTGTGGAGACCACTTTATTGTAAGAGACGAAAATTCTACCAGAACGTTGGGTGGCGGTCTAATATTGAATCCCGATGCAAAATGCAAATTCAGACGAAAGAAAAAAAACATTGTCTTGCTAAAAGCTCTGTTGGAAGGTACACAATGTAACTCCGAAAGACTTGAAGGCCGGTTAATGAAACTTGCAAGAAATGGTTTTGATTACGATTGGTTAGTAAAGATTTTTAATATAAGAAGGAATATTATTGCGGAATGGCTTGATGATAGTGGACTTGTAAAGATCCCATATACGGGAGGCTCATTAGTTTTTGAGCGAACATTTGTTGATAATTTTAAACTAAGAGTTATTCAGTGGTTAAAAGCCTACCATAAAAATAATTTCGATATATACGGACCCGACATAAATACATTCTTTGAAGGTGTTGGGGGAGATATGTCTTTAGAGTCATTTAATTTTTTACTAAAATTTATCACGGAGTTGGGGATTATTAAAGTTAGGATGGCGAGATATTACCACCCTGAGCATCGCCCAAAATTGGTTGAAGAGGACCGTATATTATTTCAAAAAATTGAAAAGGTTATTCATGAAGATGAACTTAGCCCTCCACAAATTACAGAGTTATTTCCAGAATTACAAATAAATGCTAAAAAAGGGGAGATTCTAATGGCGAAACTTGAAGAGTTAGGCCACGTATGCAAAATCAGGAAAAACCAATATTTTCTGGCAGAGACTGTGCAAAGGCTAGCTAAAAAGGTTGAAGAGCTTGCTAACTCAAAAGGGAAGGAGAAATTTACAATGGCCGAATTTAGAACCGTTACGAAGCTTTCGAGAGGCCTTACGATTCCATTTTTAGAGTTTTTTGACAGATCCGGATTAACAACCAGATTTAGCACTGGAAGAAGAATTAAAAATTCGTGCTCTACTGTCTTTGGTTTCGATGACGACTAATCTAAGGAAGAGAAACGTTTCCCGGTGGGGCGTCTGGACTTCAAATCCAGGGAGGGTGGTTAGGCCATTCTCGGTAGGTTCGACTCCTATTCTCTTCCGCCAAAATTTCTTATGAACGCCAATTCAATTCCGAGTATCGATTTCATGCTATCCCTCGAAGATGGTAAAGGGCTAGCCTTCAACTACGGTAGGAAAAGCGTCGTCAAGACTCTGCGCAGGACAACTGCTGAGTTTCGGAAAAAGATAGTTTCGGGCGAAATAAGATCCGTTACTGCAGAATTAATTTTGAAAAAATGTGAAGAAGCGTTGGAGGAATCTAGTCAACCCTCCCTGAAAAAAGTTATCAATCTTACGGGAACAGTACTACACACTAACTTGGGAAGAGCACTACTGCCAAGCAAAACTATAGAGGAGGTGGCAGATAAGTATGCGAATCCTGTGACCCTTGAATATGATATTTCTAAAGGAAAACGCGGAGATAGAGATGATCATATCGTTGGCCTAATAAAGGAACTTACTAACGCTGAGGATGCCACGATAGTTAATAATAACGCGGCAGCGGTATTTCTTACATTAAATAGTCTTGCTCAAAAAAGGGAAGTCATAGTTTCCAGATCAGAATTAGTTGAAATTGGAGGGTCTTTTAGAATACCTGATATTATGCGAAAAGCCGGTTGTCGACTAGTGGAAATCGGCACTACTAATAGGACGCATTTGGAAGATTTTGAAGATGCAATAACCGAGAAAACGGCTATGGTCATGAGAGTTCACTGGAGTAATTTCAAAATCACGGGTTTCACTGCCTCCGTAGATCAGGAGACTCTAGCTGACCTGTGTAAAAAAAGAAAAATTCCTTTCATCGAGGATTTAGGTAGCGGTACTTTATTAGAAATGGAGAAGTTTGGCCTTCCTCGGGAGCCGACAATTCAAAGCTCTCTGATAAAAGGAACTGATCTCGTTCTTTTTAGTTGCGACAAGCTGCTTGGTGGACCGCAGGCGGGGATAATTGCAGGCAATAAAGAATTAATTAAAAGAATAAAAAGAAATCCTTTGAGAAGATGTCTGCGCGTGGGTAAGCTCACTTTGTGTGCGTTAGATTCTGTTCTGAGAATGTATTTAAAAGAAGAAACTTTGACCACAGAATTAACTACAATGCGGCTATTAACCAAAAGCGTTGACTTTATAAAAGCTCAGACAGAACGCAATTGCTTTTTGGTCCAAAATGCGTTGGAACCGGAATTCAGAGTAGAGATGGTTAATATGAAAGGACAAGTAGGTAGCGGTTCTCTACCAGAAGATAAATTACCTAGTTTTGGATATAAAATTAGCAGCAACAGCAAAAAAAGTAAAAGAAGTAGTCAAATTACAAAACTGGAGCGAAGTTTTAGAAAACTTAGCATTCCGATCATTGGCAGAATTAAGGAAGATTCATTATTTTTAGATTTACGATGTCTTATGGATGAAGAAGAATTTGCAAAATCTTTCATTGAATTGAAATCTACTGGCCTGTAGACATGTCATTTCTTGTCGCATTTTCCTGCCACTCTCGATAGTCAATGGACCACGTGCTTTTGATATAGCTCAATGCCGAAATGATCTGGTCTATGTCTAGAATATTCTTAAACGCAGGCATATTACTTTCATATTCTAATGGTTTATTTTTTCCTGGCGTGAAACCGTTCAATACAACATCAACTAAATATGAGTCAGGATGGTGCCAGGTGTGCCCACTTTCATCGTGGGGTGGTGCAGGAAGACGACCGTCCGCTCCAAATGTCTCCCAATTAGGCTGACCTTCTAGATTTTTACCATGGCATGCGGCACAATATGTTCCGTAAACCTTTTTACCTTCTTTAACAACAGAAATTTCAGTATCTTTTAAAAGAAAACGGGATTTTTCTTCGGCCAAAACGGTCGGAGAGAATATAAATAAAGTAGCAAACATTTTTACAATCACCATAGGTATATGATGAGTAACATTCTTCTAAAGTTCAATATGATCATCATTTCTGTGTTTCTATTTGGTTGTGTGGAAGATGGATCGATAAACAATAATAGAGACTCGGAGCGTATTGTCGCTGATAGAAAAAAAGTTGATGCCTTTTTTAATTCTAGTTTCAAGGCATTTGATAGGTCTATGCAGCCGTTAAGAAAGTATGAGGGTAAGGTTATGGTCGCCTACTTTTGGGCCACGTGGTGCGCATCTTGCGTGAGAGAAACAACTATGTTGAAAGAATTGGAGGAGCAATATAGGGATAAAAATGTGTCATTTCTTGGCATCGCTGTAGATAACACGGACAAGGTGAAAGATTTTGTCAAAAAAAACGGAATTACATTCGAAATACTCATCGGCGGCAACGATGCCATCGATCTTTCAAAACAAATGGGGAATTTGCGCAAAGGACTTCCATATATGGTTGTTATTGATGCCAACAATAATTTTATTGCAAAGTTTTTGGGGGAAACGTCAAAGGAAAAATTGGAAGAAGCGATAATTAAAGCAATTTAATAAGGCTAATGTATCTATTTTGGAAAGCACAAACCCAAAATTTTACTAAAATTAAATGGGAATCGTAAAAAAATTTTATGATGAGAATGTTTTACCTCACTTACTCGACTGCGCGTGTAAGAATAAAGCATTCGATGTACAGCGATCAATTATAGTGCCAAAAGTTAGCGGCACTGTTCTTGAAATTGGTTTTGGCTCGGGTCTAAATTTACCATTTTATAACCAGGATAAAGTCCATCATTTGTGGGCGCTTGAGCCTTCGAAAAAACTATTGCAGCTCGCAAAACGGAATATTAAAAACACTAGCTTTTCAATAGATATTTTAAACTGCTTCGCTGAGGATATTCCCTTACCTGACGACTCAGTCGATAATGTTTTAATTACTTACACAATGTGTACTATTCTTGAACCTATTAAAGCTAGTATTGAGATTAGGAGGGTTTTGAAAAAAAACGGCAATTTATTATTTTGCGAACACGGAATTGCTATCAACGATAAAGATGCGAAATTACAAAAGATGATTAATCCTTATTGGAAAAAAATAGCTGGAGGATGTCAATTGACCCGTGATATTCCTTCAATTATTTCTCAGTCTGGGTTTCAAATTGATCAACTGTCCCAGGGGTACGTTGAAGGTGTTCCGAAATTTGCAGGATATAACTATTTGGGGCTGGCAAAGTTACATTAAATTAAAAATTTATCTAACCTTCAGTTCCAAGCGTTATCTCTATTTTTTAAGAAAAAATTTGTGAAAGTTTATTGTTTGCATTAAGTTTTTCTAAGTTGCGGTTAAAGCAAGTGCGTAAATACTTTGTAAATAAATTACTTTAAGTGTGTACGTGGCTTGTATTGCAACGGAGCTGAGGATATATTTGAGTTCGCGGGTGCTAGTTATGAAGTCGCTGATTATGCAACCCAATGGAATGATGCTAGGGGTTATCATACGTCCCAAATATAAACGCTGTACTCAATTGGATGCAGTTACTAGGCTTTTGTTAGCAAAACAAAGCAGACTTTTCTAGCTAACTGCACAAAAAGTGGGTTAATTAGTTACACAGAAAAAAATACGGTTTAAAATTAATACTATTCGCTGAACTGTGTACAAACTTAATTTCTAATCCTTATTTCCGAAACCGCACTTATTTTGAGAGTACTCTATGTTTGAAATTATCAGAGAAAAAAAGAAGGTTCTTTTATTTGTTTTGCTGGCGCTGGTAATACCGCCTTTTATAGTTGTTGGTGCTTGGGATCAGTTCAGTCCTAACAGGGAACCAGTTGTTGCGAGTGTTGATGGGGTCGATATATATA
>OZSS01001003.1_pt1 | contig 13422 bp, 8 predicted proteins | sample 1779911 | NCBI WGS metagenome assembly OZSS01 (sample SAMEA2603589, study PRJEB24840) | metagenome | biome: Water; feature: Photic zone; material: Seawater sample | place: Mediterranean Sea | collected 2013-11-12 | depth 10 m | reverse complement strand
GGTGGAGCCAAGGGGGATCGAACCCCTGACCTCAACACTGCCAGTGTTGCGCTCTCCCAGCTGAGCTATGGCCCCAAAAATTGGGTATATTCTAACAGATGAAATATGTTTTAAAACTTGAAAAAATGCATTATATCTAGTTAAATAAGTCTTAATGAGGGGGGACTTTTTATGTCCAAATTAAAATATTTACTTTTATTAGCGTGTGCTGTTGTTTTCTCTGTGAATGCACAAGAGTCAGACAGCAATAATGATGTAGAAGAAGTAGTAGTTACTGGTACCCAAATTAAAGGGGCCAGGATTAACGAAGCATTGCCTGTAACAGTTATTACAGCTGACGATATTGATGACAGAGGTATTAACTCTGGTGATGAGCTTCTTGCAACTTTAACCGAACAAGGCGTTAACCAGTTTAACGACGTTGGTTCCAACGGCGGTGGTGTTAACGCATCAAGAGGTGATGTCGGTGCTTTTGATATTAGATCATTAGGTACTGGTAATACACTCGTTCTTCTGAATGGTAGAAGAATGATTGCAACACCTTCTTATCAAACTGAAGAGCTTGGTGGTAGTTATGTTCCTGTAGCCACAGTGAACTCAAACAATATTCCAGTCTCTCTTGTGGATCGAGTTGAGATACTAAGAGACGGTGCTGGTGCTATTTATGGTACTGATGCTGTTGCTGGTGTTGTTAACAACGTTCTTGATACCAACTATGTTGGTTTTGAGATGAGAGGAAGATTCCAAAACTGGCAGAACTTCAATAGAGATGATCATAAATTCTCAATGAAATGGGGTGAGAACTATGGCAACACAAATGTCTCAATGTTCTTTAGTTTCTATGATAGAGACAGAATAGCAGCTGCTGAAGACGAAATTATGGGTATGTGTGACTACGATGAGTTGGTTCCAGATCAATTCAATAGAGCATTCTACAGATGTTCATCAAACTCAGCATGGGGTCAATTTGATATGTCAGGTACAGCTCCATATACAGATGGTTCTGGTGAATTTTTAATCAAAGCTGCTGGAGATCCGAACTGTATCCTTAACTTAGGTAATGGTACTTGTGCGGCTTCAGACTCATCTGGTAACTATACACACAACTGGAACGGACAAAGAGATGTTCTTGGTGATGTGCAAAGACACAATATGTTCGTTTTCCTAAATCATGATTTAGGTGATGGGCGTGAAGTTTTCGCAGAATTTGGACAGTATAGAAGTAAATATAATGGTAATAGACATTCGTCTTCATCATTCTCATCTGTAAAGCATGTTGTTCCGGCAACAAACCCTTATAACTTTACAGGTAAAGCATTGCTTATCGATAACTACAGATTTGTTGATGCTGGTCCAAGAATTGTCGATAACGACAAGGAAACAAACAGAATGCTTGCAGGTATTCGTGGCGATCTTGATTCAGGATGGTCATGGGAATCTGCTATTTCCTACTCATGGGCAGAAGCATTTGATGTGACTCATAATAGAGTTTCAAACACATTAGTTGATGCTTTGCTTCATGCAGACGGACCAAATGCATATAACCCTTTCAATGGCGCTGGCGGTGCACATATTTCAGGACGTGTTTCACACAACCCTATGGACTTAACTGATGGTGGTATTGCACCAGCAGTCGTTGATGTTTATAGAAAGAATGAAAGAACTATGACAACTCTTGACTTAAGAATGTCAAAAGCTGACTGGTGGGAAACTAAGGCTGGCTTTATTGGTATGGCATGGGGTCTAGAAACAAGACAAGATACTTTTGTTGATGATAGAGACCCAAGACTTGATGGAACAATTGTGTTTACAGAAAGAAAAACTTCTGGTGCACTTTCAACAAGTTCAGGCGATACATATCCATTTGTTTCTGATGTTGTAAACAGTTCACCTACTCCTGATAGCAGAGGTAGCAGAACAGTTAACTCTTTCTACATCGAATTTGATGTTCCAGTAGTAAGCCCAGAAATGAATGTTCCTTTAGTTGAGCAGTTTGATCTTCAGGTTGCTTGGAGAAAAGAGTCATATTCTGATTTCGACGGCACAAATGCACCAAGAGTTGCATTTGGTTGGAGAGTGAGTGATATCTTTAAATTAAGAGGTTCTTTCCAAGAAACATTCAGAGCGCCAAACTTAATTACTATCAATGAAAGCATGGTGGTAAGAAGTAATACAAGACTTGATGCAGCTATTAGCTATGCAAATGGACTTGGAATTGACACTGATGATTCAAATGCTGAATACTCTGTTCAAAGACAAGCATCAGGTAGCAGCATGTTACAAGCAGAGACATCTGATAATACTACTGTTGGATTTGTTCTTGAGCCTACTGATGGTATTACTTTGACATATGACGTTTGGAGCATTGAGTCAGAAAATACTATTGGTTTGTTTGGTGAAGAAAACCATATGCTTTTGGATCTTTATCTAAGATTACAACAGAATAATATTAATGATTGTTCTTCTGTAGTTGGAAACCCAGCTGTGCTGAGACAAGCAGCTGATAACCCAGAATCATTTTTGGCTGCAGGACTATGTCCAATAGGTTTAGTAGAAAGAGTGGAAGACAACTATGCCAACCTAAACAATAGAACTATTGAAGGTTGGGACAGTGGGTTCTACTACGATGCTGAGACAGCTCTTGGTACCTTGTCTTTCAAGCATCAGATTTCCCAGCTTACAATGAAAGAGCAAGAATTTGGCTCTACATTGGCTCTGCTTGATGCAGAAATGAGTAGTGGAAATCTTCCGATGACAGCTCTGCTTGGGTTTGGAGATATTCTTGCTGTGAATGGCGCACCAAAGAGAAAAACTTACACATCTCTAAGACTCAGAAATGGTGATTGGGCCTTTGGTATGAACCAGAACGCAAGAAGTACTGTTTACGAAGACAGAACTATCGAATATGCAGGCGCTATGTGGGCTGTTGTTCCATTCAAAACAAGAAATATGTATGTAGACTACTACACAGAAACACCAAATACTGATCTTAGAATCAGATTAGGTGTTAACAACTGGGATGATAAGAGAGCTCCTCTTGCATCATCAAGAATGGGTTATTTTGAAGACTTAGATAACAATCTAAGAAGAAACTTCTATCTTGACCTAAGGTTCACATACTAAACCTCATAACTTAAGGCGCGATTAATTTCGCGCCTTTTTTTTTGGATGACAGATCGTATTAACCCCAAATCAATAGGTTTTTTTACAGGTCTATTTTTCTTTTCTCTGACATTATTTACAACCCCTCCTGCTGGCCTCACTATTGAAGCTTGGCATGTGGCAGGTGTTGTTATCATGATGGCTTTTTGGTGGGCAACTGAGGCCATTCCGCTTCCAGTAACTGCCCTACTCCCTCTTGCCTTATTCCCTTTGCTTCAAGTGTATGGACCTTATGTTGATGGCTTTACACCAAAAGAAGCATTTACTATCGCCGCTAAACCCTACGCACATCCAAACATATATTTATTCCTTGGGGGTTTTATTCTTGCGTTGGCAATTGAAAAAGTAAATCTTCATAAGCGACTAGCATTAAAAATGCTATTAATGGTTGGCACAAATGCCAAATATTTGATTGGTGGTTTCATGTTAATCAGTGCCTTAATTAGTATGTGGATTATGAATACATCCACTACATTGATGCTTCTTCCAATTGCTTTAGCGATTGCTGCAGTAGTCAAAGACACCACGACCTCATTAGATGAACAGCAATTCAATAACTTTCAAACATCTTTACTTCTAGGAGTAGCATATGCAGCGACCATAGGTGGCATGGCAACCATTATAGGAACTGGCCCCAATGTATTAGTAAAAAGTTTTATTGAAGATGAGGGTGTAAAGGTATTTTTCTTTGATTGGATGTTATTAGCTACCCCTATCTCCGCAGTTATGTTGTTCGTAGGTTGGTTATTGTTAACCAATGTTATCTTTCCATTAAAAATAGAGGGATCTGACGAAACAACAAAGTCACTAGAGCAAATGTATGCGTCACTTGGTAAAGTATCTACCGATGAACGAAGAGTTTTTTATATCTTTGTGATGACAGCTTTGGCTTGGATGTCCAGCAAAGCTTTGGTTCTTATTCCTTTTCTAGAAGGTTTAACTGATTATGCTATCGCTGTGTTTGCTGCATTAGCAATTTTCATCACACGTTCCGAAAAAGGTACTGGACTAATAAATTGGAAAACAACAAAAGAACTACCTTGGGGAATACTTTTATTATTCGGTGGCGGATTATCAATGGCGGGAGCTATTAAAAGCTCAATGCTTGGGGGTTGGATTGGATCCTTTTTCACTTCAGACATAAATGCCATTTTATTAATATTTATCATTGTGACTTTAATAGTTTTCCTAACAGAGCTAACAAGCAACCAAGCCACTACAGCAACATTTGTACCAATCATGATTGCTATTGCTGGTTCAGATCTAGGTTTAATCTCACAACTTTCTATCCCTGTTGCACTTGCTGCTAGCTGTGCATTTATGTTGCCTGTGGCAACACCTCCAAATGCCATAGTTTACGGATCGGAAAAATTTACCATAGCTCAAATGATGAGAGCTGGCTTCTACCTCAATGTAGTGGGTATTGTTGTTGTCACACTATTCTCAGCATATGTATTACCATTAATATTTAAATAATGAGAATTTTTTTAACACTCTTATTTACTTCAATGATTCATGCTCAAGCTAGCTTGATAGATTACGATCATCCATACCATTCAACATATACCAATAAGGGGATAGTAGTCTCACAAAATTATCTCTCCTCAGATATAGGCGTTGAAATACTTGATCAAGGTGGTAATGCTGTAGATGCAGCAGTTGCAGTTGGTTTCTCGCTTGCAGCCACATTACCAAGGGCAGGAAATATTGGTGGTGGCGGTTTTATGCAGATTTATATTGAAAAGGATAAAACAATCTTATCCTTAGATTTCCGCTCTACTGCTCCGGCACTAGCAACACGTGAATTCTACCAAGAGCTTAAATTACAAGATGATGACGTTACAAGAAAAGGTTACAAGGCAATTGCCGTTCCAGGAACAATTGCTGGCCTTTATAAAGCTCATGAACTATACGGCTCATTACCAATGGAAACATTACTTCAACCAACAATTGATCTTTTAACTAAAGGTGTCCCTATGACACAAGATCTGTACCACGCTATTAACATTGGAAAATATATTGGTGATGACCCTGAATCATATGAAATTTATAAAAAGAATCTAGGGCCTAATTCAGCATTATTCATTGAGGACCTAAAACAAACATTTATTAAGCTTCAAAAATTTGGGCAGGATGTTTTTTATCGTGGAGAAATAGCTGACCTAATAGAAAAGGAGATGCTCAAAAACGATGGTTTGATAAGAAAATCAGATTTAGAGAACTATAAAGTCAATATTGCCCAACCTATCAAAACAACATATAGAGATAAACAGATTTTTGCCATGGGAGCACCATCTGGTGGTGGAGTGGTAATACTTACAGCTTTAAATGTGTTGGAAAATTTTCAATTGAGTGGGCTAGCTCCCAATTCAGCAAGAACATATCACCTTCTTTCAGAAACATTAAAGTATGGTCACCAAAATAGATCAAAACTAGTTGGTGATCCGGGATATTTTGATGTTCCTTATGACATGTTGCTTTCAAAGAAATTGGCAAAAGAAAAGGCAAAGAAAATCAGTCTAACTTCTGCAACAAATCCTAAAAACATCAATAAATCTGGAGATCGTATTAACTCAACTTATGAAGAATCAAAAGATACAACTCATTATTCTGTCATGGATAAAGATGGCAATGGTGTATCTGTTACCTACACTCTTGGTTATTCCTTTGGTTCTGGTGTAACAATTCCTGGGACAGGAATGCTCACTAATAACCAAATGAATAATTTTGCCCATAACTATGGGTTAATCGATTCTTATTTTAGAAGTTCTTCTCCCGCTAATAAGTTAGAACCAAGCAAGCGACCAATGAGCACAATGACACCAGTCATGGTTTTTGATGGCAAAGGCAAATTAGAACTAATAACAGGATCACCAGGAGGGTCACAGATACCAGGCGTTGTTTTTCAAGTTCTTGTAAATTATATTGATTTTGATTTAGACATTGGTGAAGCTTCTATGCTCCCACGTATTCATCAAGACTCTCAAAGCACTAAGCTTAATTATGAAAAACATATGAGCAGCGATACACAACGTATATTAGAGTCTTATGGTCATAACTTAGAGTTGTCAGATACTATGGGAAGCACTCAAAGCATAGCTATCATTGATGGTGTAAGATTTGGGTACGCTGATCTAAGAAGACCAAATGCTAGTGTTAGTGTTCAGAAATAGTCTTTAATGCTTTCTGCAGTCTTTCAATAACTAATTCCTTTTTAAAAAGATAGAGCGTCGCATCAAGGTTTGGTGATTTAGCTCGACCAAGCAACGCTACTCTTAATGGTAGACCAATTTTTGGCATAGGCAGCTGCAACTCTTCTTTAGCCTGCTCAATAAGTTTAGCGAAATTATCTACTGTCCAATCTTCTTGGTTAGGTATGTTTGAAATAAAGAAATTAAGTACTGTTTCACTACCAAGCAGATGTTTTTCAAAATCTTTCTCATCATACTTTTCAAAATCTTTTATGAAAGGCTTAATGAAATCCGAAATTTCAGTTAAATTATTACCACTTCCACAACATAACCTTACTAATTTCTCTGGATCATGATGAGCATCAAGAGAATAACTATTCTCATCATTGAAAGGTTTAATTTCTTCTAAAAGTTTTTTATCACTAAGTTCGCTAATATGATTTTGATTAATAAAATTTAATCTTTCTATATCAAACACAGCGCCAGATCTTTGAATGTCCTCGAGCTCTAAATTTTCCATCAAGAAATCCATTGAAAATATATCTTTTTCTGTTTTTGACCAACCGAGTCTAGCCAACATGTTCAATATTGCATCAGCCAAGTACCCTAATTTCTTGTACGCCATCAAGTCTGTTGCAGCATGTCTTTTAGAGAGCCTTTTTTTATCTTCGCCGAGGACTAACGGTAGGTGTGCGTATTTGAAACCATCATAGCCTAGTGCTTTTATAATTTGAATTTGTCTAGGTGTATTTGGTAGATGGTCCTCACCTCTAATAATATGAGTAACACCTTGTGCATTATCATCAACAACATTACACAGGTGGTAGGTTGGTGTTCCATTGGATCTCTGAATAATCAAATCATCAAGCTCTTTGTTAATAAACTCAATCTTCCCATAGACTGCATCATCTACGATAGTTGATCCTTCTGTTGGTGTTTTAAGTCTTACGACTGTATTTTCATCAGTAATGCCTTTGTCGCGACACAAACCATCATACATGGGCTTTAAACCTTTAGATTCTTGTTCTTTTCGCAAAGCATCTAGCCTCTCTGGACTGCATGAACATCGATAAGCCTTACCATCCAATAGAAGTTTATCAATCTCTTGTTTGTATAATTCTGATCTTTGGCTCTGAAATGTAGGCCTACCATCAAAAGTTAATCCAAGCCAATTTAAACCTTCAATAATTGCATCGGTATATTCAGCTTTAGATCTCTCTTGGTCAGTATCTTCTACACGTAGTAAAAATTCTCCAGCATGTTTCTTAGCAAAGATATAATTGAATAAAGCAGTTCGCACACCGCCAATGTGTAGGTAACCTGTTGGACTTGGTGCAAATCTTGTTACTACCTTTTTCATTACCAAGAAATTTCCTTCTCTGTTTTTTGGTTAAGTTTTTTTATAAATTTTTCATGCTCCTGAACATCATTTTCTTCAGCAATAAATTTTTTAAACTTGATCTCCTTCAAGTCTTGCTCATCTATTTGTAAATTTTGTGTTACTGAAGAGTTTTGGCTAAGATCAAAGGTTACCTGTCCACCAGTCAAGTTAAGATAAGTGTCGGCAAGAATTTGCGCATCCAGCAGAGCTCCATGATACGTTCGATCGTAACCAGAAATTCCTAATCTTGCTGACAAAGCGTTTAAATTGTTACGTTGTCCAGGAAACATAGTCTGAGCAGTTGTTAATGTATCGTAAACTGTACAGATATCTCGGATATCTTTCACTTCATGGTTGGCAAGTTTTAGTTCGTTATTTATAAAACCAACATCAAACTCTGCATTATGAATTACCAATTCTGCCCCTTTTACAAAATTTATAAAATCATCAGCTATATCTTTAAATTTTGGTTTATCTTTTAATTGTTCATTGGTGATACCAGTAATTTCTTGAGCTTTTTCACTTATTTCCTTACCGTCGGGGTTCAAATAAGTCTGAAATTCTTCACCTGTTTTGTTTCTATCAAGTATTTCAACTGCTCCCAACTCTATGACGCGGTCACCAGTTGCAAAATCTAGCCCTGTTGTCTCTGTATCAAAAGAAATAATCCTAGCTGACATTATCGACTCCACGATTTGCCAAATAATCTGCGCGTTCATTGCCTGGATCACCATCGTGCCCCTTTACCCAGTGCCAATTAACAGCCATAACTGATGAAAGGTCTGAAATTTCAATCCACAAATCTTTATTGGCGACTGGTTTTTTTGATGCAGTTCTCCAATTATTCTTTTTCCAATTAAAGATCCATTCAGTAATGCCTTGTCTTAAATAATTTGAGTCTGTATAAAGGTCTATTGGCTGATTTTCTTCTTTGAGGTATTTGAGAGCCTCAATGGCTGCCTGCATCTCCATTTGGTTATTTGTAGTGTTTGGATTTCCATCAAAAAGCTCTATCTCATCTGAGCCATGAATGATGTATACACCCCATCCGCCAGGACCTGGGTTACCTTTACAAGCACCGTCTGTGTATACTTTAATAGACATTAAGACTTAATTATAAAGTAATGAAGATAGATCACATACATGCTTTTACAGATAATTACATCTGGGTCATCAGAAACGATACACAAGTCACACTTGTTGACCCTGGTGATCCTACTCCTGTCCTGCAATACTTACATGAAAATAACCTGATCCTCCAAGACATACTTATTACTCATCATCATTGGGACCATATTGGTGGCATTAGTCAGCTAAAACCACTATGCAAAGGAAAAGTCTATGGTCCTAATAATCCTGAAATAGATGGTATAGATATTGTTTTAAAAGAAAATGATAAATTCTCTACTTTGGACGTTAGTTTTAAAGTAATTGAAACTCCTGGCCATACACTTGATCATATTGTTTTCTATTCCAAGGAAGAATCCTTAGTATTTTGTGGTGATACTCTATTTTCAGGAGGTTGTGGAAGAATGTTTGAAGGCACTTATGACCAACTTTGTAATTCACTCCAAAAATTAGCTAATTTACCTGATGAAACTTATGTTTACTGCACCCATGAATACACAATAAATAATTTAGAGTTTGTTAAATCAATCATTGAAGATGATGATGTAAATAATTATTACACAATCTCACAAAACAAAAGAAGCAAAAACGAACCAACATTGCCATCAAACATTGGTCTTGAAAAAACAATAAATCCTTTCTTACTTCAAAAGATACCTGAGAATCTTAAAGACCTATCACAAGTAGATTGTTTTCGAGAGTTAAGAATCGCCAAAGACAATTTCTAAAAAAAAGGGCTGCCGAAGCAGCCCTTTGAATAATTCAAATTTGAATTAGAAGTTTAGTCTCCATCTGAAGTATGATGTCATACCTCTGTTATCGTAGAGACCAATATAAGTTTCATAGTTTCCTGTACCGTCTGGTAATGGATCTACGTCGTCAAGGTTAAGAATACCAAAGGTAACTTTACCCATTGAACCTAAATCAGCACCAAGCTGTAAGTCCAGTGTTGAGTACTCATCTTGAGTATCACCGGCTTTTACGATACCACCAGTCAACTCGCCACCAACAGTTTCAGCTTCTGATGAGAATCTGAAATCGCCAATAACACGATTGATTAATGAAACAAAATACTTATCAAATGAGTAATTTAAACCATAGTTATATCTAACGCCTGGAAGACCAGAGAAGCCAATGTTGTTGACTTGTCTTGAGCTACCTACGAAAGCATCTGTGTTGTAATCACCCATATCTGAGTAGTCCATGAAGAAATTCATTGTACCTTCTCCTACACCCCAATTTGGAATATCCATTGTGTAGTCTAGGAATAAGTCATAACCAATAACTTCAATCATACCTACGTTAACTGTTGAAGCACCTACGTAATCAACTCTACCATTAGCACATGATCTAATGACATAAACTGAATCGGAGACACCTTTTCTTTTAACGTATGTTGCGCCTTCTGGGCATGCTTCAGTTGAACCTGTACCTACTGGGTTACCAGCAGCAGTACCGTCACCTGAAATGCCATCAGCGTCGAAATACTCATAGTTGTCTGTTAATAGTGTTCCGCCTAAGAAGTCGTTCCACATAACACTTTGTGTTCCAGCACTAACAATAGCGTTGTTAACTGTAATGTTGTAGCTGTCGAATCTTGCTGTTAAACCTTCAAGTGCTGGCATCCAACCGAAGTCGTGCTCAATACTGAAAGTGAAACTTTCTGATGTTTCAGCTTCAACAGCGTCGTTAGCTGTTATTAATGTTGAAATTTGTTTTGAAGGACAGTCAACTGTACTTACACCTGTTGCTGCACAAGCTTTATAGTCATAAGCTGTATTAGCACTGAATGTTGTAACAGCATATAGAGTACTCATTGTTGGAGCTCTAAATCCTTCACCTAGGTTAACTTTTACGACTGTGTTTGGAACAAACTTAGGAACATATAATGCACCTACCTTGTAAGATGAAGAATCACCAACATCAGAATAGCTATCTGATCTAAATGATGCTGTCACTTCTAAATTATCTAATACAGGTAATAGAAGTTCACCAAACATTGCGCCGTTATCTCTGTAACCAGCACTTGAGTTACCAGCAGAACCACCAACTAAGCCACCTTCTGAGTGCTTGTCGTAGTCAGCTGAGTATTCATTTTCGAAATACTCATATCCAACAAGAGCGGAAACTGTTCCGCCTGGAAGTGCATATAAGTTATCAATCTGAGCTGTTACGTCGAATTTTTTATAGTCGTTACCGTACTCAACAAGTGTTGTTGCACTCATTGCATAAACGCCGTCTTCAGAACCAAAAGGAACACCTTGGTATAGGTTTGAATCAAGACCTGCATAATCTAGGAAGTATCTACCAATATCAACACCATAGAAGTTGTTGTATTGGAAACTTGTTTGAACTTCAACATTATCATTTAACTGATATGTTAATGCTGTAACAAAATCCCATGCATCATCTGTGAAGTCTGAACCCCTGTTACCAATTTCTGTCCATCTCCAGTAACCTGTTACATCCACATCAAATGGGTTGGCAGGATCTGAAGCAAGAAGACCTGGGTATCTTGCAGCTGGCGGAGCGAATCTACCAGTTGATTGGTTTCTAACAACACTTAGTCTTGAATAAAGACTTAGATTATCGGCAATTGCATGCTCTAAGTTTGCTGTAACAGTATCTCTTGTGATCTCTGCGTTCTGAACCATAATGTCAGCCCATGCGTAACCACAAATACCTGTTGGTAAAGCACCATCATATGAAGGAGTTACAGTTGGACCTTGTCCAAAAGCAGCACCACCAAAGTTAGGACCCCAGAAACCGTTTACAGGATTTTCAACAGAACCTGGACATGCATCACCATTAACACCAGCAGCAAAAATGTCACCAGTTACTGGGTCAGCCAAGTTTCTTGAATACCAGCTTAAACCATAAGTTTCTGAGTAAAGATCAATAACGCCATCGCCGTTTTCATCTTCTGCTCGAGCAGCTGAGTACCATCTATCTTTAAGATAGATTTCGTCTCTTTGATCGTGTTCAGCCATAAGTGTGAAGTAACCTTTATCAGTTGTTCCACCGTAAATAAATGACATTGCCATTTCTTTACCATCATCACGATCTCTTGTACCGTCTCTGAACTCTACTTGCATTCCGTCAAATTGCTTTTTAGTCACAACGTTCACAACACCAGCAATAGCGTCTGATCCGTAAACAGATGATGCACCGTCAGCAAGAATCTCAATTCTTTCAACAGCAACTGTTGGAATCATGTTGATGTTTGAAGCACCAGCTCCACCAAGATGTGGTGAACCAGGCATTCTTCTACCATCCATAAGAACTAATGTTCTTGATGATCCAAGACCTCTAAGGTCAATGGTTGCGTTAGATTGAGCACTACTACCTGCAGTAGGTTCGAATGAACTGAATGTATTGTAAGTTGATAACCTCAACACATCAGCAGCTAAAAGAGCTTGACTCTCGTCAATCTCATCTCTTGTTATAGTGGACACTAGGGAAGCACTATTCAGTGATTTCCTTTTAATACGTGAACCAGTTACAACAACTTCTTCGACTGCTTCTTCAGCAACTTCTGCATCTTGGGCATACGTATACCCTGACACTGATACTAAAAGAACCAGACTAAGTAAATATTTGAATTTATTCATATTTAACCCTTACTAAAAAGTATATATCATTGAATCATAACGCATTTATCGCTTTTAAACAAAAAAAAGCCATAGTTTTGTCACATAAATGCCCTTTTTTTAAAAAAATTTTTAAAAAATACATAAAACCCAGTGAATATAAGGTTTTAAGAGACTTTTATTGGTCGTGTATCCAATTTATTTAAAATTGATCTATAATTCGAAAATGGTTAAAAATAAAAAAATTCTAGTTGTTGGATTAGCAAACAAATATTCAATCGCAGCAGCAATCTCACAATCACTTTCAGAAAACGGTGCAACTTTGGGCTTCAGTTATCAAAACGAGAGGTTCGAGACATTCATTAATGAATTTTCAAAAAAAAATAATGGTGTATTTACAGAAATTTGCGATGTAACCAAAGACATTAATATTGAATCATTGATTAAAAGAGCTGTCGATGAGTGGGGAGAGATAGATGGACTTGTTCATTCTGTAGGTTTTGCTCCTGCAGATCAGATATCAGGAAATATTGAAGACTCCATAACACGTAAAGGCTTTGCCATTACACATGACGTAAGTGCATATAGTTTTGCCGGATTAGTCAAAGAAGCTTACCCATATATGAGTGATAATTCATCCATCATTACACTTACTTACATTGGATCGCAACAAGCCACACCAAACTACAATGTTATGGGTATGGCAAAGGCAAGTTTAGAGGCAAGTGTAAGATATTTTGCAGCCACCTTAGGGTCGAAAGGTATACGAGTGAACTCAATATCTGCAGGACCAATAAAAACACTAGCTGCATCTGGAATCAAGGGCTTTAAAGCCATGCTTAAGCAACATGGTACAAACACCCCTCTTTCCCGCAACATCACTGCAAGAGAAGTTGGTGATACAGCAACATTTCTACTGAGCGATATGGCTGGGGGAATTACTGGCCAAACAATATACGTTGATGGTGGT
>OZSS01001002.1_pt1 | contig 13424 bp, 14 predicted proteins | sample 1779911 | NCBI WGS metagenome assembly OZSS01 (sample SAMEA2603589, study PRJEB24840) | metagenome | biome: Water; feature: Photic zone; material: Seawater sample | place: Mediterranean Sea | collected 2013-11-12 | depth 10 m | reverse complement strand
AATCCTCAAGTTGCTGCAGAAATTGAAATGGCTATCAGAGAGAAAGCAGGAGTAATTTCTAAGAAAATAGAAGGAAATCCGCTTGATCCTGACAAAATTGAGAAAGAAAAAAAAGTAGCTGAAAAAGAAGAAGCTGAAAAAGCAGAAGCTACTCCTCCATCTAAAAAGAATTAATTAAAAGGTCATCTTTAATTATAAAAGGCGCTTAAATTAAGCGCCTTTTTCCCTAACTGAATTTAGGAATACTAACATTTATTCAATTACACTCGCACCAGAAAATAGTATCTCTTTTGTAGCTAGTATGTTGCCGAAATCCTCGTCAGAATACCTGCTAGGAAGTATATCCACTCCACACTTCAATCATACCTTCAGGAGAAATATGATTGTTATCAATGTGCCAAACGTTATTAGAAAATCCATCTCCTCTATCTGTCAACTTATGAACATCTAAAAAACCTAGTCTTTTTTCTTCAGCTCTTATTTTCAGTTCAAAGTTGAATATTTTAATTACCTCAATCAATTGCATAACCTCTTTTTCTGCATGATTAACGCAACGATCAATAGTTGGGCATGGTACCCCTTGAATAATAATTTTATGCTGGCAATCAGAATTATTATCTACAATATAGGAGAGATAATTTTCTATCGTATTTTGTATAATTTTAATAAAGTAAAAAAAGAAGGCTCTTACATAGAAGCGGACGGTAGAATAAACAAATGGAAATATGAACCATTATTTATTTTTGATGATACTCTTATTCATCAAAGTTTTAACGAAGAAGAAAATTTGAGATATTGCGCATTCATTGATATTATAAGACCCTCACACTTTGATAATATTATGAAATCAATTTTAACTGGGGTGGGTTTTTTATTAAAAAAAACAAGAAGTATTTTTTATAAAAACTGGAAAATGATTTAAAGAAATTTTGAATTAGGCATTAGGCATTAAAATTTGTCTAACTACCTCTCCCTTTGATAACTTATCAAAACCTTCATTTAAATCATCAAATGTTATTTTCCCATCAATTAATTTATCTACTGGCAGACGTCCTTGTTGAAATAAATTCAAAAATCTAGGGACATCTCTAACTGGAACACACGAACCCATGTAACTTCCTAATATTGACTTTTCTTGAGCAACTAGATCACTGTGGTTAAAACTAAATTGAGTGTTTATTGGAGATAAACCTGCTGTAATAACTGATCCTCCATATCTAATAATTTGATATGCTGTGTTCATAGCCGGGATAACCCCTGCTAAATCAATTGCATAGTCGACACCTCCATTTGTTAATGTTCTAATCTCTTCAATAGTGTCATTGTTTCTGCTGTCAAAGCAGTGTGTTGCGCCAAGCTCTTCTGCTCTGCTAAATTTTGAAGGATCAATATCAATTGCAATAATTGTTTCTGCTCCCCCAAGTTTGGCACCAATTATTCCATTAAGTCCAACACCTCCTAAACCAATTATAGCTACAGAATCTCCTGGTCTAATTCTAGCCGTGTTTATTACTGCGCCTACCCCAGTCATAACAGCACAGCCAAAAAGAGCCGCATCTTGAATATCAACTGATTTGTCTATTACAACTACAGATCCTCTATCGACAACGTTATATTGAGACATACATGAAACACCTGTATGGTGATTAAGTTTGTTTCCATCCAAGTCTGAAAGCCTGCTTCCACCTGACATTAATTCACCTTTTCCTTTAGTAGCTGCTGCAAGCTCACAAACTTGAGGTCTACCCTCAAGACATCTTCTGCACCTTCCACATGATGGAGAAAATTGAAACGCCACGTGATCTCCAACCTTTACATCTTTGACTGCACTTCCTAATTCAACAACCTCTCCCGAACCTTCATGGCCAATCACTAGAGGTAAAGGCATAACTCTTGAGCCGTTAATTACAGATAGATCTGAATGACACAATCCCGCTCCCATAACTTTCACAAGTATTTCATTTTCTAAAGGGGGAGCAATTTTAATTTCCTCTATAGACAATGGTTTTGAGAGCTTATAAGGCTCGGATAATTTATTATCTCTAATAACTGCAGCTTTGCACGTAATTGACATTTAAATGCTCCTTTATTTAATCTTTACTGGCTTACCATGAGGCGTTGACAAATAAGCGTTAGTCCAGTCTTTTTTCAATAGTGACAAAATATTTGAGTTTCCTAATTTTTTTGAGATAATAATTTCCTCAAGGGCGCTCAGCCAACAGTTAAAATAATCATCATTACCGTCTAAATTATTTAGTTTTAACCTTGATTCATTCAGAGATTTTCCAAAAAATTCGACAAACTCCTTCCAAGAGAAATTCCCTGTTTCTGATAATTGGACTGTAATAGCAAACAACTGACTGTGCCAGGGAGTTTGAAAAACTACACCATCTTCTATTTTATTTGTAAATGGTAAATTATAATCTAGTGTATTGTTCATTTTAATCTCAAATAAATCTTTAAGCTTTAATTTTAAGATATGGTTCCCATAGATCTAAATAAATTTTATCATTGCCATTTTCTGCTGCAAGCCCCCACAATTCAGATGCTTTAAACTCTACCGTATATAGAGGCAAAGGATTTTCTCCAATTCCATGTGCATTTTTATCAGGAAAAACGTGAGTTCCATTATAAGAAAATATTTTCCCTTCACAACCCATTGCATACGAAGGTAAACGAGTATGACCACCTATAACATTTTCATTAGGATTATATTTCAAGGTTATGACATTATCGCCAATTTTATGTAAAGGAGTTATATCTGTTTTTCTAAGGGAAGGTCCACCCCACCCCAAAGTTTTTTGAACATCTTTTGCTAGCCAAGTCCTTTTATCTAATTTAACATTTTCGTTCAAATCTTCAGTTGATTTATCTTCTTGAACTAAACTTATAAACTTTTTTAACTCTTCTATGGAAACCAATTTTTTATCAACCAAAAGATTAGTAAGGCCGGCCAACCACTTTTCATAATATGAATAATTCATATAATCCTTTGGTGGCAGGCACTCTCTGTAGTGTCTGCTTACATCTAGGTTCCACTCACCAAGTGCTCCAGCAGCGAGTGTTATAGCCCAAGCTTTTGCATGCCATTCATGTTTGAAAGTAGGCTCACTATTTTCAACCTGATTGTTTTTATTTCTGGGAACTGGTATAGGGCCGTCTCCATAGCGACCTCCCATATCATGAAGTCTACTCATTTTGAGTTCTCCGGTAAACCTGTTCCAATCATAGAGTTGCGCGTTACTAACTCTGCTAACTGCTCTTCATTCATATTTTCCGTTCCATCTGGTCTTATAGGTAAAACTAAATATCTCAATTCAGCAGTTGAGTCCCAAACTTTAATTTCGATTTTCGGATCAATATTTAATCCAAATTCTGAAAGAACTTTTCTAGGTTCTCTTACTGTTCTAGATCTATATTCATCACTCTTATACCATGTTGGAGGAATACCTAATACTGGCCAGGGATAACAGCTACATAAAGTACAAACTACTACGTTATGAATGTCCGCAGTATTCTCAACCACAACCATATTTTCACCTTGCCTACCCTGATAACTCAGCTCTCTAATGGCTGCTGTAGCGTCATCAAGGAGTCTTTTTTTATAATTTTCGTCTACCCATGCCTTGGCTATAACTTTGGCACCATTTTGTGGGCCTATTCTATTTTCGTAAGTATCTATCAATTCATCTAAGGTTTTTGAGTCTATTAGCCCTTTGTTTAAAAGTAATGTTTCAATTGCTTTTACTCTTAATTCCGGATCTGAAGGTAAGTGTGAATGTGCGTCATCTTTTTTATGACCTTGACCTTGATGCAGATTGTGATCGTTATTTGAATTCATTTTATTTGCTCACGATTATTAATTTCTTACTTGGTTACATTAATTTTATTTTGGGACTAATACTATTCTACCATTCACTTTGCCAGCTCTCAGATCTGCCATAGCTTGATTTGCTGTTTCTAAATCTTGTTTTTTTACTGGTATAAGTTTAATTTTCCCTGATTTTATAATTTCTACTAATTCTTTTAATTCTCTCAATTCTCCAACATAAGAACCTCTTAAAGTAATGGATCTCATTGGTACTAAAGGCAAAGACATTTTAAGTGAACCACCATATAATCCAACAACAATGACCATTCCTCCTTTTTTTATAAGAGATAAGCCAAAGTCAGTTGTCTGAGGCATCCCTACAAAATCAATTGCTGCTACAGCGCCTATTCCTATAATTTTTCTAATTTTTTCTTCATCTTCAGGAGAAAAAGCCTGATCAGCTCCGGCTTCAATTGCTTTTTCTCTTTTTTCTTTATCATTATCTATAACTAATATTTTTGCATTATGAACAGCTGAGGATAATAAAATTCCATTTATACCTACCCCTCCAGCTCCGATTATTATTATCCAATCGTCTAGAGAAGTTTTTGGTATTTTTTTTAATGAGCTATATGCCGTTAAACCAGAACAGGCATATGGGGCAGCGACAGCTGGATCCATATCTCCATAAGACACAAGATATTTGCTATCTGGAACAATTATATGATCCGAATACCCCCCATTAAGGCGTGCTCCTAAATATTTGGGAGCTTCACATAAAGTTTCATTTTCTTTTTTACATGCTTCACATACTCCACACCCAATCCAAGGAAAAACAATCCCGCTATCTCCAATATTAACATCTTCTGCCTCTTCACCTATATCAACAACTGATCCTGTAATTTCATGTCCTGGTGTGAATGGGAGTTTTGTTCCTCTGTCAGCCAAAGTAATTCGCTTTCCATCACCAAGGTCAAAATAACCGTCAGATAAATGAATATCACTATGACATACGCCGCAAGCGGAAATTTTTACAAGTATTTCTTTTCCTTGCGGTTTAGGGTTTTCATATTCTCTAAGTTCTAAAGGTTTCCCAAAATCTATGACTTGATAACTTTTCATTTATTATTCCCTAAAATAAATTAATCTCTTTTAGAAGTTTCATAATTACTAGAAATTTCATAATAGTCGTCAAAACCAACTTTTTGCCTTAAGTCTTTAAAGTCTAATAAAAATTCAGACCTGTCTTCATCTTTCATCAAAAGATTTAGTGAGTTAGTCATAGCTTTCATAGCTGAACTCATAACTGTTAACGGATAAACTGCAAGCTTATAACCTATATCTGCAAGCTCTGTCATAGGTAAATTTGGTGTAATACCACCTTCGACTATATTCGCTATTTTAAATCCTGGAACTTCTTTACAAATGGTTTTCATTTCATCTTTATTTTTGGGAGCTTCTACAAATAATATATCTGCGCCTAATTCATAAAATTTCTGTGCTCTTGAAATAGATTCTTTCAACCCGTGTGTATGATTGGCATCTGTTCTTGCCATTATTAAAATATCATAGCCTTCACTTCTCATATCACTTGCAGCTCTAATTCGGTCAAAGGCTTCTTCTCTTTCAACAACATCTTTACCTGGAGTATGGCCACATCTTTTTGGTGCCAATTGATCCTCAATTAAAATCCCTGCACATCCAGCTTTTGAACATTCTTTTAATGTTCTTCTCACATTCATTGCATTTCCATAACCAGTGTCACCATCAACTATCATAGGTATATTGATTGCATTACATATATTATTTGCTTGATCAAAAACTTCTGAAAAAGTCATAAGCCCAAGATCCGGGGAGCCTATTCTTGAAGCTGAAGCTGCAAATCCTGACATGAAAGTAACATCGAATTTCGCTTGCTCTATTAATTTAGCAGAAAGAGCGTCAAAACATGAAGGAATGGGAATAAAGTCTCTTTCGTTCATGAGAGTTCTTAAAATATCTGTTTGGCTTTTTTTTAAATTTAATGCTTTATTTATTCTCATGATTAATTCTTTCTATTTAAAATAATTATTCCATAAAAAATTATAATTTAAAAGGTATATAAAGCGCTAGGTCAGGCCATATATACATTACGTAAACAGTAAAAATCATCATCATTAAAAAAGGAACAACACCTTTTGCTACCTCACCTAGTTGAGTTTTAGCAACAGATTGTATTACATAAAGGTTAAGGCCAACAGGAGGCGTTATCAATGCGCATTCAACCATGATTACCATAAAAATACCAAACCAAATAGGATCTACACCCATACCCATGGCAGCTGGTAACAATACTGGGACCATTATTAATACCATGGATAAAGTCTCAAAAACCAAACCCATTGCAACTAAAATCAAACAAACGGTGATCATGAAAACAGCTTTGCTCTGGATTGTTGCTTCAATGAACATAGATATATCTTGCGGGATTCTGTAGAGCGCTATCGCTTTTCCAAAAATTTTTGCTCCAGCAATAATCACCAAAATAGCTGCTGTTGTTACCATAGATTCGAATAAAGCTTTTTTAAAATCTGCTAGAGTTAAAGAACGAAGTAATATTGTAGTTAAAAAAAGAGCTAAAGAAAATCCAACCGCAGCTGCCTCAGTTGGGGTGAAAACACCCGTATAAATTCCTCCAAGTATTAGAATAGCTAAAATAAGAGTTGGTAGAACCTTAATAGAATATTTTTTTCTTTCCTCCCAACTTGCTGCTGGAACACGTTTATATCCGCCAAAAAATTTAGAATAGATAATAGAAAATATAATAAACAAACTTATTAAAAAAATACCTGGACCAATACCAGCAAGGAATAAAGATATAACTGACTCTTCGGTTACAAAACCATATACTATCATAGGTAAACTAGGGGGAATCAAAATACCTAAAGTACCACCTGCGGCTAAAAGCCCATATACAAAGTTTTTATTATATCCTCTTTTAATCATTTCAGGAATTGCTACAACACCAATTGTAGCTGCTGTAGCAACCGAAACACCAGATATTGCTGCAAATATACCGCAGGAAACAATAGTTGCGACTGCTAATCCTCCAGGCCAATGCCCAACCCAAGCTTGAACAGCTGAAAATAAATCTTTACCACAACCACCTCGCAATAGAATGTTACTCATTAAGAGAAATAAAGGAACCGCCAATAGAATAAAACCATCTAAAGTTGATAAAATTGCTTGAGGAGCCATCAACGGAGAGAAACCACCAATAACCAACATTCCAAGACCCAAAACCCCTAAAGAAAAGGCTACCGGTAACCCTGAAAGTAAAAGGGCAAACATTACTCCTAAGACCATTATTACTGTCATAATTTAACCCTTATAATAAATTTTAATGCTCTCCTGAAGGAGGTGTAATTCCCATGGCCATTTTCTGAATTTCAAATATAGCCTGAATTATTAACATCAGGAAACAAACGGGTACTGGTAATTCAGCTATCCAAGATGGAAGGTCAAGAAGACTTCCTGTTGTTCTTCCTCTTTGAAAAGAATCAAGAAAAATTTCAAATCCATAAATCACAACATAAGATGAGAAAATTATTAGTATAATCATCATTATAATTCCAATAATTCTTTGGTTTTTCTCACTTATTTTGTGGATAATAGCATTTATTTGAATATGTCTTCTATGTTGCAGCGCCCATGGCATAGCTAATAAAGTTCCATAGATTAAGGAAAGTTGGCTTAATTCTGCCGCCCAAATTGTAGGAGCAATGAATAAATAACGAGCTCCCACTTCATAAGTAAGCATTATCCCAGCCATACCAAATAAAATAGCTGACAGCCAAGCAGATTTAATAATCAATGTTTCAAATGTTTTCATTAGTTAAACCAAAATGAGGAGACAATCCTTAGGAAAATCTCCTCACTTTATCTTTATAATTTTGAAGCAGCTTCTAACAACTGTTCACCAAGCTTACCAGCATTGTTTTTGTAAGCGTCATAAACTGGCTTGGATGCTTTTTTAAAAGCATCAATATCGGCTTTACTTGGAGTAACTATTTTCATTCCTTTTGATTCAGCTAAAGCGTATGCATCTGCTTCGATTGCTGATACTTTATCCCTTACATCCTTTTCAGCTATCAAAGCAGAACTTATTATAATTTCCTTATGTTTGTCAGATAAGGAGTTAAACCATTTTGAATTAGCTACAACAATAAACTCAATATCACCATGATTTGTTTTTGTGATTGTATCCATAACCTCAAAAAGCTTTCTAGATTTCACTCCTGAAACACCTGTCATACCAACATCAACAGTACCTCGTTGATAAGCTAAATATTGCTCAGATCCTGAAATCAATGTAGGAGCTCCACCAGAAGCTTTCACAAAAGCACCTAATGTTTTTCCAAAAACTCTAACTTTTTTACCCTTCATATCTGATGGGTTTTTAATTGCTTTTCCTTTTGATAACATAATAGCACTTCCATAAGCTTGCCACCATAGGACGGTAGAGCCAGTTCCTTCAATAGCCTTATCAATTGGACCTCTAATACTTGACCCTTTAGCAACGGCCTTCCTAACTTTTTCTTCGCTATTTAGTAAAAATGGCTGATAAAAAAGATCTACTGCGGGAATATCTCCGACATATCTAGTTAAAGAAGCTACACCTGCTTCAATTGAACCTGAACCAACTGCTGCAGGTACTTCCTTATCTTTATACAGTTGGGCTGAATCATAAATTTGAACTTCAATTTCTCCGTTTGATTTTTTTTCAACATCATTTTTGAACAACAGTAGATTTTGTCCTAAATGACTTTTCATAGGCAGCTGTATAGATATTCTCATAGTAACATCTGCTGCAAAACTGTTTGCGGACAACCCTAATAGTGCCACAAACATAAATAATATTTTTGATAATTTAACCATAATACTCCCCTACTTGCTTAATTAAAAATTTAAAAAAACTTTTTAATTCACTTTAAACCCTATGTTAGAGATGCTACTTGAGTCAATTGCAAACTCAGAAAACAAATCCTTAATACTTCCAGTTTGTCCAAAACGATCAACTCCTAAAGTTATTGTTTTATGACCAAAGACAGAACCTAGCCATGAAAGTGTCATTGGATGACCGTCAAGAACTGTAATTAACTTTGTATCTTTTGGTATTAATTCTAAAAGAGATTCAATATGACTTAATTCCTTATTTGAAGTTAAATTAGATGTGTTAGCTTTCCATTCATGAAATAAATTATCTGAGCTTGTAATACTTAAAACTCCAATATCCTTAAATTTTTCTCCCAGCATTGCAGTTGCTTCGATAACTTCGTTAGCTATGACTCCTTGATAGACTATAATTACTTGAGGATTGGGCCCAGGATTTTTTAACCAATATCCACCTTTTAAAATATTAGATTTTAATTTTTCGTCTACTTCTCTATGAGGCTGATCAATGGATCTAGTACTTAGTCTTAAATATACTGAACCACCATTTTCCATTTGAAGATAATCAAACCCGTAGTTCATGATAATTGATAATTCATCAGCAAAAGCTGGTTCAAAGCTCAAAAGCCCTGGTTGACTTATTCCTATTAGAGGCGTTCCAATCGATTGATGCGCACCTCCTTCAGGAGCAAGAGAAATACCAGAAGGAGTACCTGCAAGCATGAACCTAGCATCCTGATAACAAGCATAGTTCATGGCGTCTAATCCTCTGGCTATAAATGGATCGTAAACAGTACCTACTGGAAACAATCTTTCTCCAAATAATTCGTGTGACAAGCCAGCTGCACCCAACATTAAAAACAAATTCATTTCGGCAATACCAAGTTCTACATGTTGTCCTTCTCTTGAGAAAATCCATTTTTGTGCAGATGGAATTTTTCTATCTCTAAATGTATCTGAACTTTCTACTCTACTAAAAAGACCTTTTCTATTTATCCATGGACCTAAGTTTGTTGAAACAGAAACATCAGGAGATGTCGTAATAATCCTTTTACTAAACTCAGTATTATTTTTTGCATATTGATCTAAAATTTTACCAAAAGCATTTTGAGTGGAAATTGAAGTTTCTGTGATTAAGATATCATTATCCACCTCAATTTTTTTACTTTTGAATCTTCTATGGCCAGCCTTTTGAAAGGGTAAATTTTTAATATATTGATCTAATTCAATAGTTTCTTCATCTGAAAAACTATTCCACTCATTTCCATCTAATATCCCAAGCTTAGCTTTGAAAGTCTCCATTTGAGCTTTTGTCATTAAACCAGCATGATTATCTTTATGACCAGCTAGAGGAGTACCCCAACCTTTTATAGTATAAGCGATAAAAGCAGTTGGTTTATCATCTTTTATATTTTTGAAGGCATCGCATAAGGTATGGATGCAATGCCCACCTAAATTTGCCATCAATTCTAAAAAATCTTCATCAGATCTTTTGTTGATTAGTTTAGAGACATTACTTTGATCGCCAATATCATCTAAAACTCTTGTCTTGAAATTTGCACCACCTTCATAAATAAGAGCCGAATAAAGTTGATTGGGGCAATCATCAATCCATTTTTTTAACTCTTCACCGCCAGGTTCATTAAAAGCTTCTTCCTGCAATTTTCCATATTTTAATACTATAAGATTCCAGCCAAAAGCTTCAAAAACTGAACTTAATCTCTCCGACAAACCCTCATGAACAACACCATCCAAAGATTGTCGGTTATAATCAATTATCCACCAAACATTTCTTAAATCATGCTTCCATCCTTCTTGAAGGCATTCATATATATTTCCTTCATCAAGTTCTGCATCTCCAACTAAAGCAATCATCCTGCCTTTAGGTAAATCTTTTCCAAATGTTTTGTTAGCAATATAATCTTGTGTCAACGAAATGAAACTTGTCATCGCCACACCTAACCCAACTGAACCAGTTGATATATCTACGTCATCAATATCTTTTGTTCGAGACGGATAAGATTGCGCGCCTCCAAAACCTCTGAAGTTTTCTATATTTTCTTTAGTTTGAAGCCCCGATAAATATTGTATGGCATGGAATACAGGGCTTGCATGTGGTTTTACTGCCACCCTATCTTCTGGTCTTAATATATCAAAATATAAAGCAGTCATTATTGAAACTATTGAAGCAGAGCTTGCTTGATGGCCACCTACCTTTAAACCATCATCATTAGACCTTACGTGATTTGCATTATGAATCATCCAACAGGCAAGCCAAAGGATTTTTTGCTCTATTAATTTTAATGTCTTATTTTTATTCATCATTTTTAAATCTAACATAATTCAAATAGAATGAATGACTAAAAATTATAAATTTATTTTTGTTTTTAGCATTATATGCTAAATTAATAGATATATAAAAATTATATTCTTAAAAGGCATTATTTTGAGCAATATTGATAGAATAGATCAAAAAATTATTTTTTTCTTACAGCAAGATGGTCGACTTACAAACTTTGAGTTAGCTGAGAAGGTTGGGTTGTCACCTTCTCCTTGTTTACGAAGAGTAAAAAACCTCGAAAAGAAAGGTTTAATTTCTGGTTATACCGCTATCATTGATGAAGTTTCTTATGGATTTCCAGTTACTGCATTTGTCTCTGTTAGATTAGAAAATCAAACGGATAATACTTTAAAAGCATTTGAAAAAAATATTACTTCTTTAGATGCCGTTATGGATTGTTGGCTTGTAACCGGAAATAGAGATTATTTATTGAGAGTTGTGGCTGCAGATCTTAAAAGTTATGAAATATTCATGCGAGAAGAATTAACCAAGGTAAAGGGCATTGCCTCTATAGAAACAAATTTTGCATTAGGAAGAGTAAAAACCAAAAATAATCTTCCTTTAATCTCTTAAACTTACCAAGGCAGGTATATGATTAAAAATTTAAAACACGTAAATGCAGGTGATCTTAGCATAAGTTACTATGAAGCAGGTCCAACTAATGGTACCCCTATCATTCTACTTCACGGCTTTCCTTATGATATTCATGCTTATAAAGATGTATCAACTAAATTAACTTCTTCTGACCGCAGAATACTAATTCCTTACCTACGAGGATATGGCAAGACAAGGTTTCTTAAAAAGGAGACCTTAAGATCAGGACAGCAAGCTGCATTAGCTTCAGACCTTTTAAACTTTATGAATTCAATTAAAATTGAGAAAGCTATTTTAGCTGGTTATGATTGGGGCGGGAGAGCAGCTTGTATTGTTTCTGCGCTTTATCCTGAAAGGTCTTTAGGATTAGTGTCATGTAATGGATATAACATTCAAGACATTAATAACTCCTCAAAACCATCAACACCATATGTGGAACATAAATTATGGTATCAATATTTTTTTCACAGTGACAGAGGACAAAATAGCTTAGAACAAAATCGACATGAATTTATTAAATTTTTGTGGTCAACTTGGTCACCATCATGGAATTATGATGATGCTACCTATAATTTAAGCTCTCCCTCTTTCGAAAACAATGATTTTACAGACGTCGTAATTCACAGCTACAGACATAGGTTTGGATTAGTAAATGGAGATCCAAAGTACGATCCAATAGAACAACAATTAACTAAACAACCTCCAATTAAAGTACCTAGCATCACAATAGATGGAGCAAGCGACGGTGTCACAGGATTGTCAAATCCAAAAAAACTTGAAGAAAAATTCTTACATCATAAAAATCATAAAATTTTACAGAACGTTGGCCATAATGTACCCCAAGAAAACCCCAATGAGTTTGCTAAGGCAATTTTAGAGTTGTTAAACTAATTAAATTTTATTGATTAGCAATTTGCTTAGGCACACCAAATTCTTTTTGACATATTTCTGCTAAAAGTTTTACGCCTTGATCAATTTCTTGAATAGTTGGGTTTCCATAACAAAGCCTCATTTTATGTTTACCGCTTGGATTAACAGACCATTCATGACCAGGATTGATGGCAACTCCTTGTTTTATTGCAACATCGTATAATTTGGAAGTATCTACATTCTCTGGCATATCTACCCAGATAAAGATACCTCCATCAGGCTTTTGATAATTAACTGTTGAACCGAAGTATTTATCTAATGCATTACAAATAAAATCTGACTTCTTTTTTAGTTCAACCCTAAGCTTAGTTACATGATCATTAAATTCATTTTTACAAAATTCAGCTAATGCCATTTGTTCTAAGGAACCACTGCCCGCGTCAGTTTTATTTGGCAAAATTCTTGAAAGAATATCCCAATTTGCAACCAAGTACCCAACTCTTAGAGCAGGCGCTATCGATTTTGAAAAAGAACCACAATATATAACATAACCTTCATCATCAAATGATTTAATTGCACGTGGTCTTTGCTTTTCATACAACAAGTCTGCATAACAATCATCTTCAAAAATAGGAATTCCAAACTTTTTTGATATTTCAATCAGTGCCCTTCTTTTTTCGACTGACATGACAGTACCTGTTGGATTTTGTATTGTTGGGATCGTATAAATATATCGAGGTTTTTTGTTTTCACTCTCAAGTTTTTTTAGCTCTTTTTCTAAATAATTTATATCCATCCCATCTTTTTCAAGCGGGATTCCAATCATATTAACCCCAAGCTTTTTTAGTCTGGAAATAGTTCCACCATAGTTTTCCT
>OZSS01001001.1_pt1 | contig 13425 bp, 11 predicted proteins | sample 1779911 | NCBI WGS metagenome assembly OZSS01 (sample SAMEA2603589, study PRJEB24840) | metagenome | biome: Water; feature: Photic zone; material: Seawater sample | place: Mediterranean Sea | collected 2013-11-12 | depth 10 m | reverse complement strand
TACGTACACTGTGTCTTACTCATAAAGATTTTGCTTCAATTAAAGAGTTACCTGTAGATTGGCAAGATAATCCACCTGATGATAAAGATTTGGTAATGGACTGTATTGTTGGTATTATTGATCCATTAAGAGCTGATGTAAAAGATGCTGTTGCTACAGCTCAAAGAGCTGGTGTTACAGTTAGAATGATTACCGGTGATAATATTGCTACTGCTAAAGCTATTGCAAGGCAATGTGGTATTCTTACTGATGATGGTGAAGCTATTGAAGGACCTTCTTTCCGTACGATGACACCTAAAGCAGTAGATATAATACTACCTAGATTACAAGTCATGGGAAGATCATCACCAGATGATAAATTTTTGTTAGTTACACGTCTTAATGGTAAAAAGGTTCCTGATACGGAGAAAGCTTGGAGAGCCTTTCATGCTCATCGTAATCCTAAAGCTACATGGGAGGAGCATCGTGACACACTTCTACCTGGTTATATTGAAGAATGGAAAGATACACGTCCAAATGGTGGTGATGTAGTTGGTGTGACAGGTGATGGTACTAATGATGCACCTGCTTTGACTGCAGCTGATGTAGGTCTCTCAATGGGAATCACAGGAACTAATGTTGCTAAAGAAGCTTCTGATATTGTTATTTTAGATGATAAATTTAGTTCTATTGTGAAAGCAATTTTATGGGGTAGATCAGTTTATGATAATATGAAAAAAGATTTAAATAAAAAAATAAATATGGGTTATATTATGGTTAAAATAATAGATGATAATAAAATTGAATATAACATATGTAAAAATTCATTTATTTATCTAAATATGAATAAATCTTTAGTCAAAAAATCTATTTTTAATAAGATAAATAAACAAAGAAAAGGATTAAAAAGAAACACTATTGATAAATATTACACCAAATCAAGTGTTGTAAATCAATGTATAAATTTAATCAAAATTAAAGCCATTTAAGTTTAACAATAGTGGAATAAACAGAATTATTATTAAAAATTGAGAATGATCTTTCTAATTTTTTAAACATAGATGGATCTGCAGAAAATTATCATATCACAAAATGGGATAAAGCAATTCCCCAATATGAAATTAATACTATTAAAATTCATCAAAAAATTAAAAATATTGAAGAAAAAATTTGGAAATATTCTGGTTTTTTTCTCCAAAAAAATTCAGTCAGAAACTACCCCGTTCCTTTGGCTTCCAATATCCTTGGGTACGTCAGTGAAGTCAATAAAAATGATATCCGAAAAAACAGCTACTACCGCATGGGTGAAGTTATTGGTAGACAAGGAATAGAAAATTATTACGAAGATTTATTGAGGGGGAGAAAAGGAAAAAATTTCTTTCAAAAAGATCGGTTCAACCGCATTATCGGCTCATACGAAAATGGCATCTATGACATTCCAATGCAAGGAGCTCAAAACTTAGTTTTGACCTTAGATCTTGAACTTCAAAAATATGGGGAAACCCTTTTACAAAACAAAAGAGGAGGAATTGTGGCCATAGAGCCAAAAACTGGAGAAATTCTCTCATTGGTTTCTGCTCCTAGCTATGACCCCAATATTTTAGTCGGTAGAGAAAGGTCCACTAACTACAGAAAATTGGCCATGGACACTTTAGCCAAACCCTTATTTGACAGGGGACTCCAGGCGCAATATGCTCCAGGGTCTCCCTTGAAAACATTGAATGCACTTATTGCACTTCAGGAAGGGGTCATCGATTCTACTACGAAATTTAAATGTCAAAAAGGTCACTTCTATGCCCGAGGAAGGTTTATGGAATGTCATTGCCGATATGGAACGGACAACAATCTCATGTCGGGTATTTACCGTTCGTGCAATACCTACTTCGCCAACACCTACAGAAGAATATTAGACCAGTCTGGAGAAAGTCTAGAAGAAGGCATGAACATTTGGAACAAACACCTCAAAAGTTTTGGTTTAGGCAACTATTTGGGGTATGACCTGCCTGTGGGTAAAAAGGGGTTTGTTCCAGATACCGATTATTATAATTTCTGGTATAAAAAAGGGGGGTGGAAATCGGCAACTGTGGTTTCTAACGCAATTGGACAGGGAGAACTACTCACCACGCCTATTCAAATGGCAAATTTTACTGCCGCCATTGCCAACAGGGGATATTTTTTTCAACCCCATTTTTTAAAATCTGTGGGCAAAGAATCTTTAGCTAAAGTCTATGAGAAAAAAATCACTTCCATTGATTCTATTCATTTTGAACCCGTCATTGAAGGTATGTTTCAAGTCGTTGAACGCGGGACGGCAAGGGTAGCAAAAATTAAAGGAATTGAAATCTGTGGAAAAACAGGAACTGTTGAGAATTTTATGAAAATCGAGGGGGTAAAAACGCCCCTGACCGATCACTCAATTTTTATTGCTTTTGCTCCAAAAGACAATCCTAAAATTGCGTTGGCAGTATATGTCGAAAATGGTTATTGGGGCTCCAGATGGGCCGCTCCCATTGCAAGCCTAATGATTGAAAAATACCTGACAGGAAAAGTTGAAAGAACGTATTTAGAAAATAGAATGTTAAATGGAAGTTTACTGGCAGAGTATGAAAAACCCTACTCTGGAAAACCATTTATAATCAATGAATAATAGTATTCTATACCGATTAGACTGGTGGTTGATATTAATTTATTCTCTGTTAATTGCTTTTGGTATTGTCAATATTTACTCCGCAACATTTAACAACACATCCACAGGTATTTTTGATATGAGTCAACCAGTTGGAAAGCAAATGTTCTTTTTAATTGTTAGTCTTTTTAGTGGAATTTTAATTTTGGCGGTTAACAGTAAATTTTTTGAACAATTTGCCTCCATAGCCTATTATTTAAGCATCTTTTTGCTCATTGGGCTTTTCATTTTTGGCAAAACAGTTTCTGGAGCAACCTCCTGGTACAATATAGCTGGCTTGAGCATACAACCATCGGAATTGGCGAAAGTTGCGACCGCTTTGATGATCGCAAGTTTAATGAGTAAAGTCCAGTCGGACCTGAAAAACCTCAACACATTTTTAAAAATATTAGGTGCGCTATTCCTGCCCTTTGTACTTATTTTTTTTCAACCCGATCCAGGTTCTGCGCTGGTCTTTGGGGCCTTCTTTTTTCCGCTTTTTAGAGAAGGTCTCAGCTATGTATATCTGGTATTGTTTGTTTCTCTAATGTTCTTGTTTTTTATTACGCTTAGCTTCCCTATTAGCCTAGTAGTAATGATCATCACGCTGCTTATTTTTTTATTATTTTTTGTATTCAAAAACATAAATAAAAAAATCAAAATTTGGCCATTTATTGGATCATTCATAATCTCAGTAGGCTTCTCACTTTCGGTAGATTATATTTTTGATAATGTGTTTGAGCAGCGTCACAAGGACAGAATCAATATCGTATTGGGGAAGACAGTTGACAACCAAGGGATCGGCTATAATATGAATCAATCAAAAATTGCCATAGGCGCTGGAGGACTCAAAGGAAAAGGATTTTTGGAGGGAACGCAAACCAAAGGTGACTTTGTTCCTGAGCAACACACCGATTATATCTTTAGCACTGTGGGTGAAGAATGGGGATTTTTGGGCGGATCTTTGATGATAATTCTTTTTTGTTTACTGATCATCAGAATTGTTATTCAAGCGGAAAAACAAACCAATAAATTCAGGCGTATATATTCCCATGGAATCGCTGGTGTTTTATTTATTCATTTTTTTATCAATGTAGGTATGTCGCTTGGTATTCTTCCCACCATAGGTATCCCCCTACCCTTTCTTAGTTATGGAGGGTCCAGTTTATTGGCCTTTACCATCATGATATTTATTCATCTGAATTTTGATGCCAACAGGTTAAGCGAGTGGTAGGGTCAATTTTTGACATCTAAAATATCTCTTAGACTGTTTCCTAAAGTCATAAAAGCCAAAACCAAACTCATAATGGCCAATCCGGGAAGAATCGTTAAATAAGGCTTTCCCAACAACAGGTATCGAAAATGGTCTTTTACCATTCCGCCCCAACTTGGAACTGGAGGCTGGGCACCTATTCCTAAAAAACTCAGTCCGCTTTCTATGAGAATCGCACTGGCAAAGTTGGCCGCCGAAATGACAATCAATGGGGGAACGACTAGGGGCAGAATGTGATGCCATATGATTCTGATTTTACCATAGCCTAAGGTATGTGCTGCCTGGATAAAAGTCCGCTCTTTCAGCGTTAAAAACTGCCCCCTGACCACTCGGGCTACTTCCACCCACATGGTTAAGCCAACTGCAATAAAAACTTGCCAATAACCCCTGCCCAATGCTAGGGTGATTGCGATGACCATCAACAAGGTAGGAATCGACCAAAAAACATTGATCAACCATACGATTATCTTATCGATATAACCTCCAAAAAAACCAGCGGTAGCTCCCAATATTACCCCGATAATCAATGAAATAAATACCGCTATAAAACCTATAGAAAGTGAAATGCGCGACCCTACAATCAGCCGACTCAAAAGATCTCTTCCGTATTTGTCCGTACCCAATAAAAATAATTTATTGGTAATATGGTGTTCCTTGAAATCATCGGCTGAAAAGGGTGGTTGAAGCCTCGCAGCGTCTATAAATTCAAAATAATCATTGGGGGAACCATAGGGCTGTATAGCAACACCATCGGATTTCACCTGATAAGCTTGAATTGGAATTTCGGTTGTTTTATTTAAATTTCCTTTGAAAAGAGTTGGCTTTGAGGGTATGGAATCATTTGTTCTTAAAAGCAAGATGTCGGTTCTGAAACCGGGAGATTTTGAATGGATAGACAAATGCATTTGATTGGCATTTGTGGTGTTGTCAGGGGCGATTTGATATGCAAAAACAGCCACCAAAATAAGTAAAGTAATATATATAACGCTAAAAAATGCCCAGAGGTCTTTATGAATTTTTTTGTAAAAATTACCCCCCCTCAAAATAATGAATTTACTTTTTTACTTGGGCTACACTACTGCGTAAGTTGATGTTTAAGTCTTCCAAAATATTCACCGCCTCGTCGATGTAAAAATCCTGTTCTAGAACTTCAAACCATCTTTTCTTGCGCTCTTCAATAACCTCATCATTTAAAGCTCCTGGCTCTGGAATCCATTCAAAAGTTAACTCCGATCTGTAATCCTTAAGAACACTGAACTTATCATTCATTTTTTTATTGAGCTCTAACTCTTTGAGGTAATCATCAAAATTGAGTGTATATGTATAATCGTCCTGTTGCGCCTCAATGCTTCTGGCTTGCTGGTCTACCAGTTGGATGTAAGGATGGTCTTTCAGTCGCTCAGCACTTTGACTTATTGCATAATCATAATTGATTTGACCTTGCCATTGTTGGTAAGGGGCAGGTTCTATGCTGTCCCACTCCAGTGGATTTTCCTGGTCTTTTTCGCCCATCTCTATGTAAGAATATTGATTCTTTACAACGATGTCACTCTTCACCCCTTCCAATTGGGTAGATCCCCCATTAATTCTGTAGAATTTATCAGTAGTCAGTTTTACTGCACCTAAATCCCCATAAGTACTTCCTGAAATTATGCGGTTTAGATCAATTACATTTTGAACTGTTCCCTTTCCAAAAGTTTGCTTACTGCCCAATATGATGGCCCTTTTGTAGTCTTGAAGTGCAGCCGCTAAAATTTCTGAAGCAGAAGCGGAAAATTTATTGACCATAATGACCAACGAACCATCCCAAACTACAGCTGGATCTTCATCGTATAAAATATCTTTTTTACCGCCGGTGCTTTTGACTTGGACCACTGGTCCTTTATCAATAAAAAAACCGGTGATGTCCACAACTGTCTTGAGGGAGCCCCCTCCGTTGTTCCTTAAGTCTAAAATGATTCCACTGACGTTTTTCTTTTTTAGGGATTCTAATTCCTTTTTGATATCACTGGCCGCATTTCTGCTTTTTCGATCCTTAAAATCAATATAGAATTTGGGCAACTCGATGAATCCATAACTTTCACCATTTTTCTTGATGATCGATGACTTGGCATAAGATTCCTCTAACTCTACCACATCTCTGTTAATAATGACCTCCTCAGTGACACCGCTCACGCGTCTGACCGTAAGAAATACTTGAGTTCCTTTAGGTCCTTTGATGAGCTTTACCGCATCGCTCAATCGCATGGAGCCTATCTCAACGCCCTCTTCATTTTCCTGCGCTACTTTTAAGATAACATCGCCAACCTCTAAGGCTTTTGCTTTCCATACTGGCCCACCAACGATCACCTCAACTATTTTCACCTCCTGATCTTTCTTTTGCAGTCTCGCTCCTATTCCCTCAAACTTCCCGGAAATATTCAAATCAAATTTCTCTTTATCGTCTGGAGCAAAATAATTACTGTGGGGATCGAACTCTAACATAATGGAGTTTATATAAATAGAAAACCATTCTTTGCGTTCAACTTCATTGTAAATTTCAAAAAAACTTTCGATATTTTCCCTTGTCTTGGTCCGCGCCTCTTCCTCCAAGACAAGCTTGGACCTTATCTGGTAAGTGCTGTCTTTATCAATTTCTACATCTTCTTTTTCAACCAAATCGGTATAGTATTCCAAGGTTGAAAGTTTAAATCTTTTGCGCCACATAGACTTTAAACCATTCAACGTTTTAGCATAGGAGACCTCCTTAAAATTCATGATTACAGAATCCTTCTTACTAAAATCAAAAGGGGTATCTAATAATTCGCCATAGAAATTCTGAACTTGCGACATGCGGTCCATCAACCTGTCATAGGTCAGGTTGAAGAAAGAAATGTCTGCAGCTTTAATTTGATCGTCTAAATCATTCTCATAGCGCTTAAAATTATTGATGTCCGATTGAAGGAAAAAACGATGTTGACCATCAATGCCATCAATATAATTTTCAAAAACTTGTTTTGAAAATGAATCATTTATGTCTTTTGGACTGAAATGGCCGCGTTGTAACACGTAGGTAACAACCTCAATCAATAATTTATCCTTTTCGGGATTACTGAAAAAAGCAGGACTGCTGCCTGTGATAATAAGTGTACTCAGGAGAACAACAAAAAGTCTGACAATCCGCATAAAATTTTTTTAACAAGTAAATTTAACTAAAAACCCTTTATTTAAACCATACCCAAAAAACTTTTTGTGGCCCGTTAATTAATGAGCAGGGATAATTATTTATAAATTTACACTCATAAACAACTCATGGGAAAAAAACCGCTCATACTGGTCACGAACGACGATGGAATTACTGCACCTGGCATTAGAAATCTGATTGCGGTTATGAACGAGATCGGGGAAGTGGTCGTGGTAGCTCCAAACAGTCCCCAGTCAGCAATGGGACACGCCATTACCATAAATTCTACACTCCATTGCACACCCATTGAGGTCCCCGAAGGTACCCATAAAGAATACAGCTGTTCTGGAACTCCTGCAGATTGTGTTAAACTGGCCGTAAACGAAATTTTAGACCGCAAACCCGATCTCTGTGTTTCAGGAATAAACCACGGCTCCAATTCCTCGATCAATGTGATCTACTCCGGAACGATGAGTGCTGCTGTGGAAGCTGGAATAGAGGGAATTCAAGCCATTGGTTTTTCACTTCTAGATTACCGTTGGAATGCAGACTTTAGCGCCATAAAAGAGTACGTTAAAAAAATTACAATAAGTGCCATAAAAAATAAAATCCCCTCCAATGTGGTGTTGAATGTGAATTTTCCAAAATTGCAAAAAGAAGAAATAAAAGGAATAAAAATTTGCAGGCAGGCCAACGCCTATTGGGCGGAGGAATTCGACAAGAGAACCAATCCAATGGGTTTGGATTATTACTGGTTAACGGGGAAGTTTGTTAACGAGGACAAAGGAGAAGACACCGATGAGTGGGCTTTACATAATGGTTTTATTTCTGTAGTTCCCGTAGAATTTGACCTTACAGCACATCACGCAATTCAACAGTTAAACACTTGGGGTTTTGAATAATAATGAACTCTTTAAAGGAGTGATTGCCAGTTTATTTGCCAGTGCGAGTATCACCATTTTTATATTGCTCTATTTCTCTCAAGGACCTGTAGAGGATGCTATAATTTCTCTATATGATCAAAAAAAATTAGGGGGACTGATCAGTATGGGGGCCTTAATCAATCTGCCTCTTTTTTTCTTGGGCATGCGTAAAAAGAAAGTCAATTTTGCGAAAGGAATTTTAATCACCTCAATTTTTTTAGTTGCGGTGGTCGCTTTGCTCAAAATCATTTAATACAGTTTTTTTCAGCCCAAAAATACTTGGAAGAGCATGAAATATTACATCATTTCTGGCGAGGCATCGGGTGATCTTCACGGATCTAACCTGATGCGGGCCTTGATAGAAAAAGATCCTGATGCAGAGATTCGCTTTTGGGGAGGAGATCTCATGCAAGAAGTAGGGGGTGTGATGGTTAAACACTTTAAATCTTTAGCTTTTATGGGATTCTGGGAAGTGCTGATCCACCTCAGAACCATATTAAAAAACATAACGTTTTGTAAAAAAGATATTCTTCATTTTGACCCAGATGCCATTATCTACATCGACTATCCAGGGTTCAATTTGAGGATTGCAAAATGGGCCAAAGGAAAAGGTTTCAGAAATCACTATTATATCAGTCCGCAAGTATGGGCATGGAAAGAGAGTCGAGTGCATCAAATGAAAAAGGTATTGGATGCCCTCTATGTTATCCTTCCCTTCGAAAAGGAATTTTTTGAAGTCAAACACCAATTTAACGTTCATTTTGTTGGTCATCCTCTTCTGGAGTTCCTAAATAATAGAGAAAAAGCTCTTGGTTTTAAAAAGGAGAATCAACTGTCCGATCGAAAAGCGATCATCGCACTACTACCTGGCAGCAGAAAACAAGAAATTAAAAAAATGTTGCCCATTTTTTTAAGAGTAATCCCACACTTTCCCGATTATCAATTTGTCCTTGCTGCAGCTCCCGGAATTGCGTTACAATGGTACCAAAGTTTTATAAAAAATAACGATCTAAAAATCATGGCCAACCAAACCCACGATCTGCTTGCGCATGCCAAAGGAGCTTTGGTTTCCAGCGGAACTGCTACCCTTGAAACCGCCCTGTTGAATGTCCCTCAGGTGGTTTGCTATCGCACCAGCTTTTTGAGTTTTGAAATTGGCAAAAGGTTGGTAAAGGTAAAATTCATTTCATTGGTCAATCTCATCATGGATCGGGGAGTAGTTACAGAACTGGTCCAAAATGATTTCAATGAAAAAAATATTGTACACAACCTAAAATACATCCTTTCGAGTGCCGGGCAAAAGAAACTAAAAAATGAGTATAAGGCCTTGGGCAGCATATTGGGAGCGGCAACAGCAAGCAAAAAAACAGCGCAACTCATCATAGATAAAATTCGATAATTTCATTATAAAGTTATATTTAGGGAATGAAAGCCCCTAAATTTCCTTTATACCCCCTCACATTATTTTTTGTATTGGGTATGACATTGTTGTTTCAGCTCACTCAAAAATGGCTGTGGGTTGCCGTCTCTATTTTCTTAATTCTGGGGCTTTTCAAAAAATACCGCCCTTTTATTTACCTGATTTTTCTTCCCCTTGGAGGACTCTATCAACAACAATACTATCAAATCCCAGCGGATCACTATCGAAATTTATTGGGTGCGGAAAATACGTTATGTGTTGCAATAACAGAGGTATTAAAGTCCAATGATTTTCAACACCGTTTCTATGGGAAAATCGTTCGTGTGGACCAAAAAAATCATTGGGTAAGGTGCTGATTGTATTGGACAAAAAAAAATCAAATAATCAACCGATAAGGGGGGACCTACTGATCACTAAATCACAACCAAAGGAACTGCGGAGCAGAAAAAATCCTGGAGATTTTGATTATAAAGATTATCTGAATAAAATTAAGATATATGATCAAATTAAGGTCCGCAACAATGATTTTATCATTGTAAAAAAGAACAAAAGCTCCTTCCTCGACCAGCTCTATCTTTGGAACGATAAACTTGAGAAAAAGCTGGATAAGTCTGGGTTAGCAACAGTCTCAAAAAACACCATTAAAACCCTTTTATTGGGTAAAAGAGATGCCTTAGACCAAGAACTCAAAAACGCCTATGCAAAGGCAGGAGTAATTCACGTGCTGGCCATATCGGGACTCCACATTGGAATCATAATGCTTTTTTTGGGGGTTGTTCTAAAACCAATAAAATCGATCCCAGGAGGTCATTGGATTTATGTTCCCAGTATCCTTACACTGCTTTTGGGTTTTGCTTTTTTTACTGGTGGAAGTCCTTCAGTTATAAGGGCGGTAACGATGTTTTCAGGATTGGTTATTGCAAAATATTCGCTTCGCGCCAGTAATACCTTTCACCTGCTGGTAGTCAGTTTTTTCTTACTGGTGGTGATCTACCCTCCTTTTTTGTACCAAGTAGGATTTCAAATGAGCTATCTCGCAGTTTTGGGCATCATCAAGCTCCATCCATTATTTCAAAAATTGTGGCAACCAAAAAATTTTATTTTAAAAAAAAATTGGGAGATTACTACTGTTTGTTTGGCCGCGCAAATCACTGTTGCCCCAATCAGTATATACTATTTCAATCAATTCCCAGGACTTTTTCTCCTGTCCAATTGGATCATACTTCCATTTTTTGGTTTTTTTTTAATGGGAAGTATTGGTCTTCTTTTGCTCATTGGCGCTGATCACGAAATTCCTGTTTTTTCCTTGGCCTACGATAAAGTGGTTGCGGGTTTAAATGAATCTATTTTTTGGATTGCCAGTCAAGAAAGTTTTTTATTTCAAAACCTCTCCATTTCAACAACAGTGCTCCTCTTCATATATATCTTAATTATTTTACTTTACCTGCTAATAAACCACAAGAAAATCAAATACCTCATTGCAATATTATCAATGCTATTTTTCCTGCAATTGTATGTAATAAATGTAGCGTGGAGTGCTTCTCAAATCAATAAAATTTGGTTACTGTATCAATATGAAAATACGGTAATAGGGCATCACTTAGGGAAAAGTCTAACGCTTTACAGTTCTAAAAAAATCAGTCAAGATGAAGTTTTTATAAGTAATTTTAAAAGTGAGTTTTCTATTGATAGCGTTAAGATCAAAGCTTTTAAAAACACTTATGTTTCTGATGACTTTCAACTCCTCATTTTAGATAAAAACGTAGAGTATAAAATCCCAGGTTTTTTTCCAACGTACCTGCTGATCACCGATGACCCAAAAGTTAACTTAGATAGGGTTTTGGATTACCTGCGTCCTCAGAAGGTAATCTGTGATGGAAGCAACAAGCCTTGGAATGTGACGCGGTGGCAAAAAAGCTGTGAAAAAAGAAATATTCCTTTTATAAACCTAAATCAACAGGGGGCCTTTCCAATCAACCTCTGAACCTGGGTCTAAAGCTTTTCTTGTATTTTTCAAAATCATCTGGCTTACTGAAAATCATGTAATCCCCTTGCTTGATCATTTTGAGATAAAGTTCAATTTGTTGTGGGTTTTGATAACCCACCAGCGGGGTTATAAGATCTCCCGTCTCACTTATAAAGATTACAGTTGGATATCCCTTCACCCCCAAAAATTGAGTGAATTGGTGCGTCGCATTTCGCCCTTTACGATTGGGGTCATAATTGGGATTGGTAAAAGAATTACCAAAAAAATTGATGGTCTCCTGTCCCTCGGCATTAAATTTTACGGCATAATAATGTTCAGAAATGTAAGCCGCTACATCTTTGTTTTGGAAAGTTTTTTTATCCATGAGTTTACAGGGGCCACACCAATCCGTATAAACATCCATTAATATTTTTTTAGGGTTTTCTTTCTGGGCTTCGAGGGCAGCCTCAAAAGTCAACCATTCAATATTTTGGGCATTGATCCAAAATGTATTTAAGCCAAAAAGAAAAACTAACAACTTTATATGCATAACAATCAATATTTAAAGGTTCTAATCTTCAGCGCCATGTGCCAATCGTTTTAGGGGTTTTAAAATGGCCATGATCAACAACGCAAACAAGGTACAAAAAACAAAGATTCCCGTAAAAGTAGCTTTCTCACCCGCAGCACCAGCGTAAGCTCCAATGGTCGCAGCCAGCTTATTCCCCAAGCCTGAAGCAGCCCAGTAAACCCCCATAATTAAAGAAGCGTATTTTAATGGAGCCAACTTGGTGATATAGGACAATGATACAGGAGAGGCACAAAGTTCCCCTAGGGTATGAAACAAATAAGCCAATACCAACCAATACATGGAAGATTTCCCCATTAACGTGTACTCTGACGCTGCAAATCGCATAAAAATAAATCCAATTCCCATAATTAAAATGCCCAATGCAATTTTAAAAATAGAAGAAGCTTCACCTCCTTTGGTTTTAATTATCATCCATATTCTTCCAACCACTACTGCCAGGGTAACAATAAAAAAAGCATTTAACGCCTGAAACCAAGAAGCAGGAATTTCAAAACCCATCAGCATCCGATCAGTTTTTTGTTTGGCATACAGGTTCATTAATCCACCTGCTTGCTCAAAAGCCCCCCAAAAAATGATAATCATTAAAAATGAAATCAAGAGAACCTTAACACGGTCTTTTTCAATGGGCGTTAATTTTGTGTTTTTGAGTCGTTGTTTTTCTTCTTTGCTGGAAAAGGCAAGTTCCCCTACCCCAGCCAAATAGGGCTGACCATAGTAATAGGTAATTTGACCTATAAGCATTCCAATGGCGGCCAGTCCAAATCCATAGTGCCAGTTATAGGTTTCTCCAACCCACCCGCAAAGTAGGGGAGCAAAAAAAGCACCTAAATTGATTCCCAGATAAAAAATATAAAACCCTAAATCTCTTCTCCCATCTCCATCGGCATAGAGTCCCCCTACCATACTGGATATGTTGGGCTTGAGTCCCCCTACCCCTAAAATAATAAAAGCACACCCAACGTAAAAGCTGATTTCACTGTCTAATGCTAAAATACCATGACCAAGACAAAGGAGCAACCCACCCAGCATTACCGTTTTTTTTTGGCCCAGATAATTGTCCGCAATCCAACCTCCTGGTATAGAGGCTACATACACCAGCATGGTGTACCACCCATATAGTGCAATGGCCTCTTCGTTGGTCCAACCAAAACCAGGGTTTTGATCCGAAGTCTCTGCCACCAAAAAAATGGTGAACAAGGCCCGCATACCATAATAAGAAAAACGTTCCCACAACTCCGTAAAAAATAAAACGAAAAGCCCTGGAGGGTGACCAAAAATCAATTTCTTCTTTGGATGATCCGATTGAGAAACAGACATAAGTGCTATTTATTTAACTGTCTAAAGTTACTGTTTTTTTCAAGAGGTCATTTTAGTACAGTTATCCTTAGACTTATATGGAAATAATAGAATCATGTATCTTTGTAGGACACTGAAATGTCTAAAC
>OZSS01000999.1_pt1 | contig 13446 bp, 11 predicted proteins | sample 1779911 | NCBI WGS metagenome assembly OZSS01 (sample SAMEA2603589, study PRJEB24840) | metagenome | biome: Water; feature: Photic zone; material: Seawater sample | place: Mediterranean Sea | collected 2013-11-12 | depth 10 m | reverse complement strand
GCCTTGGTATTCAAACCCAATGAAAAAAATAGTTTTAGATTATCATATAACGAAGCAACATTTGGGCATCGAGTAATCCTTTCAATCCAGCGGCAACACCACCTGCTGCTCCACCTCCTTCAATGGAATTAAGTCTTTGGCCGTTCAAATGCTCTATTAATTGGATAAGATGCGCCCCATTGGTCTCAAGTGTTTTAATCATATTAGATGAAGCTCCCTTTTGAGTCGCATAAACATATGCTGCCCCTTTTTCTCCTAAAAGCGGATTGTTCACATCGCAGGCAATCACAAATTCAGTTTGTTCGATTCTTGAATCAATTAATGAGTTATCAATCTTGTATACCCTATTTAAATTTCCACCTGAAGGAAAAACAGCATGACCTCTATGATCTAATAATTGTCCACCAAGCGCGACAAAAATTCCCGCCCCTAAGTCATGCGTTGCACTACCTCCTATTCCCAAAATGATCTTTCGACAGCCTAGATCCAATGCATGTTTGATTTGATGCCCGACTCCTAATGTGCTGGTATTTAGAGGATTTTGTCTCTTTTTTTCTATGCCGACTAGACCTGCACATTGCGAGAGTTCAATCCATGCGGTAGCCTCTTTTTCAAACATAAAGTATGGCTTATTAATTTTTCTGTTCAGTGCATCGACGCTGTCACAAAAAATTAATTTTCCTGCTGCTTTTTCAACTAAAGTGTCCAAGGCACCTTCCCCGCCGTCGGAAAATGGAAAAGTGGTATAATTGCTTCTAGGCAATACTTTTTCAATACAGTCACTCATAATTTGTGTTACCTCAGTTGCGGAGAGGCTACCTTTGAAGGAGTCGGGAATAAGTAAAAATTGCACTTTTGAATAACTTTAGACAAAGAAACGCATTCTGAATTAGATCAAAAATATAGGGGATTTACCCTATTCGGAAAATCACTTTTGAATGGCCTCCATAATCAGTGGAGCATGATCTCTAGAATTTTCTATAAACCACTTATTTGTTTTGTATCCTCCACAAACAACACCAGCCAAATATACTCCAGGGGCAAATGACTCCATCGTTTCAGGATTGTATTTTGGGGTCTTATGTTCATCCTCTTTAAAGGTCACACCAAGAGATTCTAACAACCCAAAGTTGGGTTGATACCCTGTCATGGCTAAAACAAAATCATTCTCAATTTTTTGTTTCCCCATATCGTTTTTAAATAAGACTTCTGTCTCTGTAATTGCAGTTATAATTGTATTGAAATGGGCCTTAATGCTGCCCTCTTTAATTCGGTTAATGATATCTGGTCGAACCCAATATTTTACATTAGTGCCTATTTCTGGTTCTCTTATTAGCATAGTTACACTTTTCGCCCCTTTACGGTAGGTTTCAAGAGCTACATCAACTGCAGAATTTGCTGCTCCAACAACAACCAAATTCATGTCAAAAAAAGGGTGAGGTTCTCTGTAGTAGTGAAGTACCTTTGGGAGGTTTTCTCCAGGTACGTTTAATAAATAGGGAACATCATAAAAACCAGTTGCAACGACAATATTCTCTGCTCGATATATGTTTTTTGCGGTTTTCACTACAAAGTTATCTTTATTGCGTTCGATTGATTTTACGCCGTCATAAAGATGAGTGTTTAATTCCCAATGTGAAGACACACGCCTGTAATATTCTAGCGCCTCAGCACGGGTAGGTTTTGGTTGGTGCGAAACAAATGGAACATTGCCTATTTCAAGTTTGTCTGAGGTTGAAAAAAAGGTCATATTTAACGGATAATTATAAATGGAATTGACAAGAGGACCTTTGTCTAAAATCAAATAATTAAAGTTCTTTTTCTTTGCCTCAATCCCACAAGCCAAACCTATAGGCCCAGCACCAATAATCACTACATCATACATACAACAAAGTTAAAAAATCCTGCGGGACAGACTAATAATTATAAATACTTATTAAAAATAATAAAGCATAGATAATACTTATAAAAAAGAATTAAATGCTGTCTCTTTCATCAGTATATTTAATAATTAGAAGCATTACTTATGCAAATACTAAATTAATAGTATCCGTTGTCTTAAGAAGAGTGTAGCTAGAGAGACCAAAAAATAAAGCAATGCAATTGATAGACCAAAAAACGTTTCAATTGTTAGGGTAGAGCAAAACCACCAAATGGGGAAAAGAAATGCACCGGAAGCATACTTGATTGAACTGACAAAAACCCTGTCTTCAGAGCGGTTAATGACTACTCTTGTTATCCATAGTGGTATAAGGTTTGGAAGACTCAGAATGTGTCCCAACAAATTTCGGCCGGATATTTTCTTAGGGCTTAATAAACCTTCGCCGAGTGCCAATTTTTCCTTTAAGTCACTAAACTCTAACAAGGTATTTTTTGCATTGATCCACTTTTTTTGTTGTTCATATTGATTCGATTCCTCAGGAATCCAAAGACATGCTTTCATTTTATAGGTTAAGGCTTCCTTCACCTGATTTATGATTTGTGCTTCAGAAGCGGATGGAGTAATAAAATCTTGAACTAAAAGTGGCGTTCCAAAAACAAAATGTAGGCTACATCGCGCTTGTTTATGATGACCATAATTGAGACCTACAGGCATGATATAGATTTTTTCTTTTGGATATTTCATTTGTGCTTGATAAGCAAGTCTACTGCTTCCCTTAGATAGTGTTTGAAGATAGTATTCGTCATGGTGTCCACCCTCTGAAAACATGAGCATATTTCCTTTGTTTCCCAATAGAGAATAGCATTGTTTGAAGGTGGCATCATTTTTCTTTAAATTTTGATAACCATTCCGAATGCGATAAACCGGCAGCATTTTGAGTACATCAAAAAACCACTTTTGTGGCCCATTGAATACATCAGCTCTTGTGAGTGAGGTTATCGTTTCTGGTGTAAAGGCACCAACTAAAAGTGGGTCTAAAAAGGCACCTTGGTGGTTGGGAGAATACAACACACCACCATCTTTAGGAATGTTTTCTAAACCGTAAAGCTTAATGTTCCTAAAATAAATATAGCTGTAAGTTTTGATGTAAAACTTTAATAGGAAATATAGTATTTGTTTCAACCGTAACTTAATTATTGAGTTAAACATACAATTTTAAACGATCATATTAAATAAAAATGACATCCAGACCAAAAAGCTGATTAGGAAAAAATGCAAATGAAATAGTTCTTTTAACCGTATGATTCACGTAAAAAAGATTATTAGTTCTGGAGCAGAACCCCTTTTCTACTAATTCATTTTGTAGGTATTTTAAAGAAAGAACAAATAAAACAGCTTTTGAGTTTATAAGGGAATTTAGAATAAGTAAGGCAATGCCAATTAATTTTCAATAGAATTAAACTATTTTCCAAAATTTGAATGATTACTATTAATTAGATAAAACAGAAAACAAAACTAATTACAACTCGATGAAACATATATATTCTTTTAGAGTGCTAACGTTATTGCTTTTGATGTTTAGTGCTATGACTGTCCACGCGCAGAGTACAATCTCTGGTTCTGTGATGGATGCCGAGACACAGGAATTAATTCCGGGTGTCAACATTATTGTTTTGGGTTCAAACACAGGAACCACAACAGATTTTGATGGAAATTTCTTATTAAACACTTCTGCATCTCCACCTTTTACTTTGGAAATTAGTTCCATAGGTTTTGCAAGTCAGCAAATTGAAGTGGTTTCTGCAGACCAAAGAATTGATGTGATGCTAGTTCCTGGTCAAAATTTAGACGAAATAGTTGTTTCCGCTTCTAGACGATCTGAAAAAGTATTAGATGCACCAGCGTCAATCACTATTCTTTCTTCTGAAGAGTTAACAAATAACGCCAACGTCAATGATCCTATTAGAAACTTGATCAATGTTCCAGGAATTCAATTTCAACAGCAATCTGCGAATTCAATCAATTTTGAAATGAGGGCAGGCTCTGGGGTTTTTGGGACGAGTGTTTTCCCAATTTTAGATTATCGTTTCTTACAATCCCCTGCTAGTGGATCTTTCTTCAATGCACAGTCGGGTCTGTCTAACTTAGATTTAGACCGAGTTGAGGTGGTTAGAGGGGCTGCTTCTGCCCTGTATGGATTTGGTGTTGAGTCAGGTGTTGTTCACTTTTTCTCTAAAAAAGCCATTGATAAACCAGGTACCTCAGTTGAACTTATTGGTGGAAACTTAAATACTTTTTCTGCGGCAGTGAGGCATGCCTATGCAAATGAAAAGAAAACCTTCGGGTTTAAAATTAATGCACAATATAAGCGGGGTGACGAATTTCAACTAGACCCAGATTTGGATGGGGATTTTAATGATCAAATAAATGCTGCTACAGCTAACGGTATTTTCCAGCCCATTGTTGCTAATGGGAGAATTGATCCAAGCCAAGTGCCTTCAACTCCAATTTTAACCCAGTCTGAATTAGACCCCGATGGCGATGGGAATTCTTATTTAGGCCAATATGAAAGTTCAAGTGTGAATGCCCACCTCGAATTTAGACCAAATGACAACACTGAAGCAGTAGTCTCTGGAGGCGGGAATGCAGGTAGTTTTCTTGTCAACCAAAGTCAGGGCCCAGGTGTTGGTGCTGGAAATGATTATTGGGCTCAAGCCAGAGTTAATTCTGGCGGTTTTTTTGGTCAGATATCTTATAACTTTAATGATGGAGGTGAAGGAAAAGAACCTTTTTATTTGTATTTGACAGCGCAAAGAATCATTACAAAAAGATCGGCTTTAGAGGGTCAATTTCAATATAATTTTGAAGCAAAAAGTTTCTTAGATTCAAACTTTACTATTGGATTTGATTACAGAAACATAGACGTAATTACAGACAATACCTTATTTGGTCAAAATGAAGGAAAAGTAGATTATGTTCTTTACGGATTTTATGGACAGGGTACTTCACGGTTTAGCGATAAACTGGATTTGACATATGCTTTACGATATGATAAACCGAGTTTTATTGATAAGGGTAAAATTGCGCCTAGAGTAGCCTTGGTATTCAAACCCAATGAAAAAAATAGTTTTAGATTATCATATAACGAAGCAACATTTGGGCCAAGCACCTTAGAAATGTATTTGGATTTTCCAGTTTCAATACCAGCACCAGGTATTTCAGATGTATGGTTATCAGGTCAAACATCAGCACAGAATTTTGATCCAAACGCTCCAATAGAAATAATTGGAGGGGGTGGAGCTGTAGTGCCTGCAAACACCACAGATTGGCCTTTAGCTGTACCTTATGGCGCAGTGGCTGGACAAGTATTACCTCAACTATATGCCGGGGTTGGAGCAAGCCCATCTTATGCTCCCCTTTTGCCACTTGTTCAAAACTTTTTTAGTACATACGTGCCTTCAGGAACATCAGGAACTATTGAAGGCTATAATGTTTATAATGGTAGCCCCATGCCAACAGCTATAGGTACGTCCTCAGCACTCTTGGGGACAACTTCTTCTTGGGAGATTGGGTATAAAGGATTCTTGGGTGACAAATTTGCTTTGGGAATTGATGTTTACACTTTCTCAAGAACTGGATCAACCCAAAATACGGCCATAGGCCCTACCTTTAGATTAAATAATTCTAGTGGAATACCGGCAGATCTTGGAGCCCGTGTGGCTTCAGATTTTGCTTCAGATCCTGTTATTAGTGGAGCAATTACCCAGGCGGTGACTAATGGAGTCAATGCACAAGTTCAAGCAAGTGTACAAGCACAATACGAAGCACAAGGCATCCCACAGTCAATATGGGCTACCGGAGCGCCAGAAGGGGCGCTTTTCCCGGGTTCTCCAGCAATACCCTCTGTTACTGACGCCACAGCAGCTGCCGCTGCTCCCTTTATAGCACCTGCAATTGAGGCGGCTTCTGCAGAAGTTCAAGCTCTTGTTGGAGGGGCTTTCATTCAAGGGGGGCAAGGTTATTTGGGTGCTATTAGTTCTGAATTTATCGGAGCAATAGAATCTCAAAGAGTTCCGCAAGGAGATGGCATCACGCACATCTCTGCAGGGTACAGAATTTTTGATAATGTTACTCGATCACACTGGGGTAGTGACATATCTATGGAGTATTTCGCAACCGATAAATTGACTTTTTGGGGAAATGCTTCTTGGTTGAGTCAAAACGAATGGATACCTGGAGAAGAAGATGACGACGGTTTACCTTTTCCAGATTTTCTTAACGCACCCTTATTTAAGTATCGTTTAGGGGCAACCTTCACAGATAGAGATGGTTTTCAAGCTTCTCTAGCTTTTCAACATGACGATGAATTCAACTCTAATCAAGGGTTTTATGCAGGAACTGTTCAAGCAAAGAATTTGGTTGATGTCAGTTTAGGGTATAAATTAACAAGTGGTGTTAAACTAGATTTATCCGTAACAAACTTGTTTGACCAACAATATAGAACTTTCCCAAGAATGCCAGTTATCGGAAGAAGAGTTAATTTAAGAGCCACTTACAATTTACAATAGCAACCTTTTAGTTGTTTAATGAAGGGGCTTTATAGCCCCTTTTTTTAGTAAAAAACCTAAAAATTGATAGTGAATCTATCCCTATCCTACTATATTTGCAATGCAAAAAATAAATCCAAAAAAGATGGCGCAATCGCAAGGCATTGTATCCCAAATCATCGGTCCTGTTGTAGATGTTGAATTTGCGGGAGAAAACAATGAACTACCCAATATTTATGATTCTTTAGAAATTAAAAGAGAAGACGGTTCAATTCTTGTTTTAGAGGTTCAATCACACATTGGAGAAGATACCGTGAGAACAGTTTCTATGGACTCGACAGACGGTCTTAGCCGCGGCGCAATTGCCGAAGCTTCAGGCAGCCCGATTCAAATGCCTATTGGGGATTCCGTTTATGGACGTCTATTCAATGTGATTGGTGATGCCATTGATGGAATGGAAAATTTACCCAAGGCAGGGGAAAATGGTTTGCCTATTCATAGGGAACCACCGGCCTTTGAAGATCTTTCTACTTCTACTGAAGTTTTGTTTACTGGTATTAAAGTAATTGATTTAATTGAGCCCTATGCTAAAGGTGGAAAAATTGGATTGTTTGGTGGTGCAGGTGTAGGCAAAACAGTGCTTATTCAAGAACTAATTAATAACATTGCAAAGGGCCATGGTGGACTTTCAGTGTTTGCTGGAGTTGGAGAAAGAACCCGTGAGGGGAATGATTTATTGCGTGAAATGTTAGAATCAGGAATCATCAAATACGGAGATGATTTTATGCATTCTATGGAAGAAGGTGGATGGGACCTTCAGAAAGTGGATAAAGAAGCCCTCAAGGAATCAAAAGCAACCTTTGTATTTGGTCAGATGAATGAACCTCCAGGAGCCCGAGCCCGAGTAGCCCTTTCTGGATTGACTGTTGCAGAATACTTTCGTGATGGAGCTGGAGATGGGCAAGGAAAAGACGTTTTGTTTTTTGTAGATAATATCTTCAGGTTTACACAAGCAGGTTCTGAAGTATCGGCTCTATTAGGGCGGATGCCTTCCGCCGTTGGATATCAACCTACACTAGCGACAGAAATGGGAGCCATGCAAGAGCGAATAACTTCTACAAAAAAAGGCTCTATCACATCAGTACAGGCCGTTTATGTGCCAGCAGATGATTTAACGGATCCGGCACCAGCAACAACATTTGCACACTTAGATGCCACGACAGTATTATCTAGAAAAATTGCAGAACTGGGAATTTATCCGGCTGTAGATCCTTTAGATTCTACATCTAGAATCCTCACTTCGGATATTTTAGGCGATGAACACTATGCTTGTGCCCAACGTGTGAAAGAATTATTGCAGCGTTATAAAGAGTTGCAGGATATTATTGCTATTTTGGGGATGGAAGAATTGTCTGAAGAAGATAAACTTGCAGTAGCTCGTGCTCGACGCGTGCAACGCTTCCTCTCACAGCCCTTTCATGTAGCTGAACAGTTTACAGGAATTCCTGGAGTTTTAGTGGATATTAAAGAAACTATTAAAGGATTCAATATGATTATGGATGGGGAATTAGACCATCTACCAGAAGCCGCTTTCAATCTCAAAGGAACAATCGAAGAGGCCATTGAAGCTGGAGAAAAAATGATTGCTGAAGTTTAAAACTATGTATATTGATATTGTTTCGCCCGAAACTACTTTATTTAGTGGAGAAATACAAAGTATAACCGTTCCTGGAACGAAAGGCTCTTTTCAAATTTTAAACCAGCACGCTCCAATCGTTTCGACTCTAACAAAAGGGAAAGTCAAAATACAAGGTGAATTAAACCTCTCCGAAGAGGTGGGAGAAAAAATTGTTTTAGAAAATGACGGGCACTATTATTTCCCTATAAATTCAGGAGTTATTGAAATGAGAAATAATAAAATAGTTTTGTTAGCAGAATAAGCTACTAAAGAAACGACTCCCTCAGGACCTCTTAAAATTATGATTATGTTGCGTTTCATTGGGCCTACTTTTATTCTTTTTTGTAACACAATTCTACTTTATGGTCAGGGTGATAGTCTCAGTGTTTCACAACAATTAAAAGAAGTAGTTGTTTCAACCAATCGTATTGCTCTACCTTTCTCAAAGAATGAGCGCACTTTACAAATCATAACAGGAGAAACACTGCGCTCTAGTGGAGTACCCTCTGTTGCTGTTGCACTTCAACAAATTGCAGGAATTGATATTCGTCAAAGGGGGACAGCAGGCACCCAAGCTGATCTTTATATTAGGGGAGGTAGCTTTGATCAAACTTTGCTTCTTGTAGACGGGATAAAGCTAGATGATGCTCAAACGGGACATCACACTCTCAATTTTTTGCCCCCTGTAGAAGTCATAGATCGAATTGAAATAATTAAAGGCCCAGCAGCTAGGGTATTTGGACAAAACGCTTTTACTGGTGCAATAAACATTATTACCAAAACAGATTATGAAACAGGAGGCAAATTGGGTATTCAATCAGGTGCCTTTGGACAATTGTTTTTAAATGGAAACTTTCAATATGCAGGAGAAAATGCTTCTTATTTAGTGCACCTTGGAAATAATAAATCAGATGGGTATCGGTATAATACAGACTTCAAAAACCAGCAGTATTTGATTCGAGCCAATCTCTTAAAGAAATCACAATCCCCTCTTCAATTCATTGCCAGTTTCACCGATCGTAAATTCGGAGCTAATGGCTTTTATGCCTCACCCCAAGCCAAAGATCAATATGAAGAAACCGAGGCTCAGTGGGCAGCTGTTCAAACTCAATGGCAAAAAGGCAATTGGATTTTCAGACCACAATTATATTGGAGAGGGGGTGAAGATCATTATGTCTACATAAGAGAGAATCCAGCTATTTATGAAAATTTACATAAAACACAAAAAGTAGGTGGCTCTGTCAATGCAACCTATCAATCAAAGTTGGGTACTACAGGGTTAGGAGTAGATGTTTTTAGTAATACCATAAACAGTAATAATTTAGGCGATCGCAATAGGAGTGTATCGACCCTTTTTTTAGAACACCGGTTTTTGTTTTTGAAAAACCAATTATCAATAACACCTGGTGTTGCTTTCAACAGCTATAGCGATTTTGGTAATTTTTCCTACCCTGGTTTAGATATAGGTTGGACTTTTTCGCCAAAGATCATCCTATATGCTAACGCAGGCTATACTTATCGAATCCCTACCTATACTGATCTTTTCTACAGCGACTTTACTACCCAAGGGAATAACAATCTTAAACCAGAGAAAGCCCTTACAGGAGAAATAGGCTTTCGATATGGCACAGATAAGGTCCAATACTTTTTGGCCTATTTTAATCGCAAAGCGAGTGATTTAATTGATTATGTCAAATTTGACGAAGCATCAAAGTGGGAGGCTAACAATATTCAAGAGCTAACCACCAACGGAATAGAAGCTGAATTCCAATGGCAATTTATTCTTGAGGGGCAACCCCAAAAACTCATCATGGGCTATGCTTTTCTCAATGATAATTTAGCCGAGGGTATAGTGCCCTATTCGAGATACAGCATCAATTCGTTAAAACATCACTTTACTGCCACCTACCAAGCCCAGTTTAGTGACCATTGGTATTTCTTTACAGCGATTAAATATGGTGAGAGACCCATTCAAGAAGGATACACTGTAATTGATTTTAATCTGGTTTGGAAACAAAAAAAGTGGGAATTAAACCTTATGATTAATAACCTACTCGACACCCGCTACACAGAAACAAATTTAGTACCTATGCCAGGGCTCAATGCGCTTGTGGGAATCCAATTTCGTTTTTAGAATCACGAATTTAGGGCGGTATAAATCCGGTCTTTTTCCCAACCTCGATAGAGCAGATAATCCATTATCTTTCTTTTTTGGATTAGTGGTGAATAATGCTTTACCATTTTTTTTCTTTTTTCAAAAAGGGACGAAAAAGTTTCCTCATAGTCGGCTTCATTTATTTCTAATAGAGCCTTGTTGCAATTATAGTCGCTTATATTTCTTTTTTTTAACTCCAATAAAATTCTATTCTTTCCCCATTTTTTTTGATTAAATTTCCCGCGTGCAAAGCCACATGCAAAACGTGTTTCATTTAAAAAATCTTGTTCAATGAGATAACTCACAATAGCTTCTGAAGTAGATTTAGATATCCCTAGGCTGTAGAGTTTTGCCCAAACCTCTTGGTGGCATCGCTCTTGATAAATACAAAACCGCTCCAATTTTTTTCGTGCCTCTGTTGGCAAAAATTCTGGCTTTGACATCGTTAAAATTAAATGTATTTTAAATATAAGGTATTGATAGAATATTTAGGAATGCAGTGATTTAAAAATTCATTCAAAAAAAAACCGCCCCTGGTTAGAGGCGGTAGTGTATTGATATTAACTGCGGAGTAGTTTTCTTTTTTTATTGAGAAAACGAAACTCCAAATAATGGTAAGCGTGGCGTGGTATAATGCGGATCCACTTTTGATATTTAAAATACCATTGCGTACGAACGGATGGAAGTCCTTGCAATAGATAGGCGGCTACAAAAGGATGAACGTGTAAAAAATACGCTTCGCCTTTGTTGCGCTTATTCTTAGTAATCTTACTAAGCTCTGTGTTGATTTTGTCAATTAAAACGACTGGTGCTTCAACCTCACCTGATCCGTTAGGATTGGGTTCTTTGGTTTTAATATTCATCTCGGGGCGCACCCTTTGTCTAGTAATTTGTATGAGTCCAAAACGGCTAGGAGGCAGAATTTTATGTTTTGTTCTGTCTTCCTGCATTTCCTTTTGAAGGTGTTCAAACAGTTTTTTTCGATTAGCATTCGTATTGAGATCGATAAAATCGACTACAATTATACCTCCCATATCACGCAATCGTAATTGTCTAGCAATTTCGGAGGCAGCAATCATATTCACTTCCATTGCGGTGTCTTCTTGACTTTTTGATCGGTTAGAACGATTACCACTGTTTACATCTATCACATGTAATGCTTCTGTGTGTTCTATAACCAAGTAGGCTCCCTTTTGCATGGAAACTGTTTTTCCAAAAGCATTTTTAATTTGTTTGTCAACACCAAATTTTTCAAAAATAGGAATGTGGTTATTATAGATTTTTACAATCCCTTGTTTTTTTGGTGCAATGCTAGAGAGATAAGTTTTGATTTCTTGATGCATAATGCGATCATCAACATGAATTCCCGTAAAATGATCGTCAAAAATATCTCTTAAAATGGATGAAGAGCGATTGATTTCGCTCAACACTTTTGAGGGAAACGTCTCTATTGATTTTAATTTTAAAGACAATTCCTTCCAACGTTTTAACAATTGTTGCAAGTCAGCATCTAGAGCAGCCACTTTTTGATCTTTTGCTACTGTTCTAATGATGATACCAAATCCTTTTGGACGTATACTTTGGACTAACTTTTTTAATCTGTTCTTTTCGTTGCGATCTTCAATTTTCTGTGAAATTGAAATTCTATCTGAAAAAGGCATGAGGACCATAAAACGACCAGCTAATGAAATCTCAGAGCTCAAACGAGGCCCCTTAGTTGAAATGGGCTCTTTGACCACTTGAACTAGAAGGGTCTGTTTAGCGTTCAGCACATCACTTACTAGACCGTCTTTCTCTATATCTTTTTCGTAACGAAAATTTCTTAAAAAATAATCTTTGCTTTTACCTGTACTTACCTGTTTAATGTATTTAAAAAGTGACGGAAACTTAGGCCCAAGGTCGTGATAGTGTAAAAAACCATCTTTTTCATGCCCCACATTGACAAAGGCGGCATTGAGACCTTGAACAGGTTTTCGAATTTTAGCAACAAAAATGTCGCCTACCGAAAATTTGTTATCCTCAACTTCTTTATTTAGCTCAATTAATTTTCCATCCTTGAGCAGTGCAAAATCAACAACAGAGGAATTTGAACGTATAATTAATTCTTTATTCACTCTGATAAAATTTTTGCCAAAGGCATAGCCTTTGACGGATTAAACATATTTTTCAGGATTTTCCTGAGGCTTCAATTTTATTTGAAACCATTTTCAATGAACTTTGGTAAATGTTTTAAGTGTCTTGCCAAACACTATTTTTTCTTGTGGCGATTGGCTCGTCTACGTTTTTTTCGCTTATGAGTTGCTACCTTATGTCTTTTTCTTTTTTTACCACTTGGCATAGATAGAAAATTTAAGTATTAAATTATATTTTTTATGATACAGGAACTTTTGATTTTACTCCATGTAAAAACGTTTTTGCTGGTTTAAATGAAGGAATGTTATGGGCAGGAATTTGAACAGCCACATTTTTTGAAATATTTCTTCCAGTTTTAGCAGCTCTTGTTTTAATAATAAAACTACCAAACCCCCTTAAGTAAACATTTTCACCTTTTTCAAGTGCACCTTTGATTTCTCTCATGAATTTTTCAACTGTTGCTTGAGCATCTGTTTTGTCTATGCCCAAGTCATCTGAAATGTTTGAAACGATGTCTGCTTTGGTCATTTTTATATAAATTTTTGATATTTTATTTCCGTTTATAAAGGCTCGCAAATATATAAATAAAATTACGTAAATACGAAAAGATATTTTTTTTAAGTATGCTATTATCGGGTTATATGAAAAAAGCACTTATAACAGGAATCACAGGACAAGATGGATCGTATTTGGCTGAATTACTTTTAGAAAAAGGTTATGAGGTCCATGGAATAAAAAGAAGATCATCATCATTAAATAGTGAAAGAATTGACCATATTTATCAAAGTCCGCAAACAAAAAAGCCTAGTTTTATTTTTTTGGTGCAAAAAATTAAAATAAAATGCCAAAAAATATCTATTTTTTATGTGTTTTTCGCCGGAAACGAAAGCCATTTTGGCCCCCGAGAGGGAATTTCGGAAAGTTATTAACGGTGAGGCAAGGATGGCGAAGCGGAAGCGGCGAGAAGAGAAGGACGCAGGCACTGCAGGAGCGCTCGCTCAGCCGCTTCTGCGCTCCGGCACTGACAGCGTCATCGGCATGAAGGACCACC
>OZSS01000996.1_pt1 | contig 13472 bp, 9 predicted proteins | sample 1779911 | NCBI WGS metagenome assembly OZSS01 (sample SAMEA2603589, study PRJEB24840) | metagenome | biome: Water; feature: Photic zone; material: Seawater sample | place: Mediterranean Sea | collected 2013-11-12 | depth 10 m | reverse complement strand
AAACTCTTCTGAGTTAAACAAAATTTTAAGCACAATAGGTGTCACATCAGTTGAAGAGCTTCTTGATCAAACTATTCCTGAAAATATTAGATTAAAAAACGACTTAAATATTCCAGAGGGTATTTCTGAAATGGAATTTTTAAAAGAGATAAAAAAATTGTCATCTCTAAATCAGAAGTTTAAAACTTATATTGGACTTGGATACCATGACACTTTCACTCCCTCTGTTATTCAAAGAAATATTTTGGAAAATCCTGGATGGTATACAGCATACACTCCCTATCAACCTGAAATTGCTCAGGGAAGACTTGAAGCTTTATTAAATTTCCAAACAATGGTTTGCGATATTACTAAAATGGAAATAGCAAACGCGTCACTTCTGGATGAAGGCACTTCAGCCGCAGAAGCCATGATAATGATGTACAATAATAGATCAAAAGATCAGAAATCAACAAATCAAAATAAGTTTTATGTTGACTCTAACATATTTCCTCAAACTCTAGCTGTTCTATCAACAAGAGCTAAGCCACTTGATATTGAATTAATAGTAGGTGATATAAAAGAATTAAATGAAGATGAGTTTTTTGGATGCATTATTCAATATCCTGGAAAAGATGGAAAACTGGAGGAAATAGATATTTTCCTAGAATCAATTAATAATGAAAATCTTAAAGTAATAATTGCTGTTGATTTAATGTCAATAGTCTTAATTGAACCCCCTAATCCTGACAAAATTGATGTTGTTGTTGGAACAACTCAAAGATTTGGAATACCTCTTGGTTATGGAGGACCTCATGCTGCTTTTTTTGCAACAAAAGAAAAGTACAAAAGAAACATACCAGGAAGAATTATTGGTGTAACCAAGGATCTAGATGGTGATTATTCACTTAGGATGGCTCTTCAAACCAGAGAACAACATATTAAAAGAGACAGAGCAACATCAAATATCTGTACTGCACAAGTTCTATTAGCAGTAATGGCTGGAATGTATGCAGTCTATCATGGTCCAAAGGGCTTAAAAGAAATTTCAAAATCAATTCACCTTAAGGCTGTTTATCTAAAAACAAGTTTAAAGTCTATTGGACTTCAAATTAAATATTCTAAATTCTTTGACACAGTAACTGTTTTATGTGAATCAAAAAAAATAAAAGAATTAGCAGTTATAAAAAAGATTAATTTTTGCTATCTCTCAGATAATGAAATATCAATTTCTGTAAATGAAAAAACTAATTTAAAAGATCTAACAGAAATTATTTCAGTTTTTGAAGACTATGCTAAAAAAGAATCAGGCATTAAAGAATTTCCAACAGATATTGAAGTTATTAATGAAAGGAAATCTAACATTTTGTCTCATCCTGTTTTCAATTCATACCACTCTGAGACTTCATTAATGAGATATATAAAATCATTAGAAAATAAGGATTTATCTCTAACTCAGTCTATGATTTCACTTGGATCTTGCACTATGAAGCTAAATTCAGCTTCAGAAATGATCCCGTTAAGTTGGACGGAATGGAATAGCATACATCCTTTTGTTCCTGTTGATCAAGCAAAAGGATATCACGAGGTAATAAATAGATTAGAAGGGTACCTTTCAGAAATTACAGGTTTTACTGCAACTTCTTTACAACCCAATTCTGGTGCTCAAGGAGAATACAGTGGATTAATGGTAATCAAATCTTATTTAGATAAAAAAGGTGATAGTCACAGAAACATATGTTTAATTCCATCTTCTGCACATGGAACTAATCCTGCATCAGCAATTATGGCTGGATTAAAAGTAGTAGTTATAAATACTGATGAGAGAGGAAATATTGATATTGAAGATCTTAAAACTAAAGTAAACGAACATAAAGATAACCTTGCTGCATTGATGATTACTTACCCATCTACTCATGGAGTATTTGAATCTGAGATTCAATCAATTAATGATTTAATTCATCAAAATGGTGGTCAAGTATACATGGATGGTGCCAACATGAACGCGCAGGTTGGCTTGACAAGTCCAAAAATAATTGGTGCTGATGTTTGTCATTTGAATCTACATAAAACTTTCTCAATTCCACATGGAGGAGGTGGTCCTGGTGTTGGGCCAATTTGTGTGGCAGAACATCTTAAAGAATTTCTTCCTTCTAATCCATTAATTAAGACAGGTGGAGATGATTCACTTGAGGGAATTTCATCAGCTCCCTGGGGGTCTGCACTTGTTTGCATTATATCATACGGATATATAAGGATGTTAGGTAGAGAGGGTATTAGAAAATCCACTGAAATAGCGATAGTAAATGCAAACTATTTGAAGACTAAACTCGAGAAGAATTATAAAATACTTTATAGTGGAGAAAGTGGAAGATCAGCTCATGAGTTTATTATAGATTGTAGAAATTTCAAAAAATATAATATTGAAGTTGTAGATATTGCTAAAAGACTAATAGATTATGGATTTCATGCTCCAACTGTTTCATTTCCTGTTCCCGGCACTATGATGATAGAACCTACTGAAAGTGAAAATTTAAATGAATTAGATAAATTTTGTGAAGCTCTTAATTCAATTTATACTGAGATTATTTCTGATGATGATTCCAAGAGACAAATGCTCAGGAATTCACCCCATACATTAAAGATGTTGACGTCCACAGACTGGCCATATCCATATAGTAGAGAAGAGGCCTCATTCCCTAAAAGCTATTTAAAAACTAATAAATTTTGGCCATCAGTTAGAAGAGTAGATGAAGCTTATGGTGACAGGAATTTAATTTGTAGCTGCCCTCCTATAGAGACTTATCAATAATTTAAGTAATTTTATAAAATGAACTACAGAATAACTGGTACAGGAAGCTGCACACCAGATATCACAAAGAAAAATTCAGATTTTCTTCAGAATAAATTCTTAGATAGAGATGGTAGTGATATTCAAAGTTCAAATCCAGAAATAATCGAAAAGTTTAAGTCTATAACTGGTATAACTGAGCGGAGATACGCTTCTGATAAATTAAATTGTTCTGACTTAGCAACAGATGCTGCACGAAATGCAATTATTGATTCAAAAATTGATCAGGAAACATTAGACTTCATCATTGTCGCTCATAATGCAGGGGACATTTCATGTAACAGTGGACAAGAAGATACACTCCCTTCAATTGCTTCAAAAGATAAAGCAAAACTTAAAATTAAAAATCCAAATTGTGTAGCCTATGACATTATCTGTGGTTGTCCAGGTTGGGTAGAGGGAATGATTCAAGCTAAATCTTTTATTAACTCTGGAATGGCAAGTAAATGTTTAATAATTGGTTGTGATACACTTTCAAGAATTCTAGACGAAAACGATAGAGACTCAATGATATATGCAGATGGATCTGGTGCTACCATATTAGAAAAAGACACTTCTTATGATGGGGGAATATTATCTCATAAATCTGCAACTTTTACCCATGAGGGTGAAAATGATTTTATATTCTATGGTTCTTCATATGATAAAGACTTAAGAGAAAGTAAAGATCAGAAGTTTATCAAAATGCAGGGTAGAAAAGTATATGAATTTGCACTTACAAATGTTCCTATTGCAATGAAATCATGTTTTGATGAGTCTAAATGTAATATTAATGATCTTAAAAAAATATTTATTCATCAAGCTAATAAAAAAATGGATGAAGCAATTATTAAGAGATTTTATAGACTCTATAAAAGTTCTGCACCAAAAGATGTTCTTCCAATGAACATTGAAGAATTTGGTAACAGTTCAGTAGCTACAATTCCAACTCTTTTTGATATAGTTAAAAGAAACAACTATGGAGGACATGTCTTAAATAAAGGAGACATAATAATGTTTGCAAGTGTAGGAGCAGGTATGAATATAAATGCTATAACCTATAAGATTTAATCATAATGAAACTTTTTTTTCATATAGGTAGGTATTTTTTAATGATTAAATACACTTTTACAAAATTTACTAAGTGGAATGTTTTAAAAAAATTAATTGTTCAAGAGATTGATGATCTCATTATTGGCTCTATTTGGATTGTAGCATTTATGTCTTTTTTAGTGGGAGGCGTCGTTGCAATTCAGACTGCTCTTAATATTGAGAGTCCTTTTCTACCAGGGAATCTTATTGGATTTGCAACAAGACAATCAGTAATTTTAGAATTTGCTCCAACTCTAATTTCTATAATTATGGCAGGAAAGGTTGGGTCTTTTATTACATCTAGCATTGGAACTATGAGAGTTACAGAGCAAATAGATGCACTGGAAGTAATGGGTGTTAATTCATTTAATTATCTAATTTTTCCAAAAATTATTTCTTTAATGTTATATCCATTCTTAATTACTTTAGCAATGTTTCTAGGAATATTAGGTGGTTATATGGCCAGTGTTTACGCAGGATTTTCTTCAAGTTTTGATTTTATTCAAGGAATTCAATTAGATTTTAAAGTGTTTCACGTAATATATGCATATATAAAGACAACATTATTTGCATTTATTTTAGCTACAATTCCTTCTTATCACGGATTCTTTATGAAAGGTGGTGCATTGGAAGTGGGTAAAGCAAGTAATATATCTTTTGTTTGGACCAGTATCGTAATTATCATAATTAACTTTGTTGTAACTCAACTTTTATTAGCATAATGATTAAAGTAGAAGAAATATCAAAATCATTTGATGGGGTTGAAATATTAAAAGAAATTTCAACTGTTTTTGATAAGGGAAAGACTAATCTAATAATTGGTCAGAGTGGATCAGGAAAAACTGTTTTAATGAAATGTCTCCTAGGACTCCTTGAGGTTGAGAGAGGAAATATTTATTTTGATAATGAAAAGTTTGATAAAGAGAATATATCAGTATTATCTCACTTAAGGAAAGAAGTTGGAACTGTTTTCCAGGGAAGTGCTTTATTTGATTCAATGACGGTATTAGAGAATATTATTTTTCCAATGAAAATGTTTTCAAATAAAACTGATGAAGAAATGTTATTGAGAGCTTTAGAAGTAATTAATAGAGTTGACTTAAAAGATGCTGATAATAAATATCCTTCTGAAATATCTGGTGGAATGAAAAAAAGGGTTGCAATAGCAAGAGCTATTGTTTTAAATCCAAAGTATCTTTTTTGTGACGAGCCTAATTCCGGACTTGATCCAAAGACAGCTATAATAATTGACAAGTTAATTCAAGAGATAACAATCGAGTATAATATTACAACTGTCATAAATACCCATGATATGAATTCAGTTATGGAGATTGGGGATAAAATTATTTTTTTAGTTCAAGGAGAAAAAGTCTGGGAAGGAAATAATAAAGAAATTCTAAAAACTAATAACAAACTAGTTAACGACTTTGTCTATTCATCTGAATTACTAAGAAAGGTTGGAAAATTAGGGAGTTGAGTTTGAAACAGATATAAGTTTTCCATTAAATAATTTTCCACCATTTAAAGCAAAATCTAATATATAACTTGCCATTTCATTTGGGTTTGTTTGTGCAACATATTCAGGAAAAGCCTTTTTAAGCATCTTTGTTTGTACAGCACCTAGAGCAAGAACATTAAAAGAAGGTCCATTTGGAAATTCCTCTGCTAATACTTCAGTTAAAGCAATAACTGCAGCCTTGCTACTTGAGTATACAGATAGACCAGGAAATTTTTTTGAACCATTTACACCTCCAATACTACTTATATTAATCACATGGCCTGACTTATTAATTATTGGCAAAAGCAATCTTGTAATTTGAGCTAAACCAAAAACATTTACATCATAGGTTTCCTTAAAGGATTCATATGAAGTTTTATCAAAAGTTTCATTTTTGAGATGACCTGCATTATTGATTAAAAAGTCGATGTTAACTTTTTTACTTTTCAAACTTTCAACTAAATTATTTAATTGATCATTATCTGTTATATCAACTGAATAACAATCAATCCCTTTAATATTTTCAAGAGGCTTAGAATTTCTTGATACAGATATAACTTTATATTTAAGCTTAAGAGCTTTAAGACATATTTCATAGCCTATACCAGAGCTTGTTCCGGACACAAGTATAGTTTTCATTAGATTAAAATTGAGACTGGATTTTCAATGTAATCTTTCAAAGTTTTTAGAAACAATGAACCAGTAGCTCCATCAACTGTTCTATGATCACATGCTAGTGTTAACTTCATAGTATTTCCAATGACAATCTCTGAATTTTTAACTATTGGTTTTTGAATTATTGCACCAATGGAAAGTATCGCAGAATTAGGTTGATTAATTATTGATGTAAAACTTTCTATACCAAACATACCAAGATTAGATATAGTAAATGTACTTCCTTCAATTTCTGATGGATTTAATTTTTTGTTTTTTGCTCTTTCTGCAAAATCTTTTATTTCTGAATTAATCTCAGGAAGATCTTTAGAGTTTGCAAACTTAACAACTGGGACTACTAATCCATCCTCAACAGCAACAGCGACACCAAGATGAACATGCTCACTTAATAAAATTTTGTCATCATACCATCTAGAATTAACTTTTGGATGCTTAGCAAGAGAAAGTGCAACAGCCTTAGCTATAATATCGTTAAATGAGATTTTTATATTTTGAGTATTTATAAATTGTTGCCTAAATGATATCATGTTATCCATCTCCAGCTCAATGTTTAGATAGTAATGAGGTGCTGAAAATTTTGAATCAGATAATCTCTTTGCAATAGCTTTTCTCATAGTATTGTTAGGAATCTCATATGATGACTCTTTAACATGTGGCTTTGGTTGAGTAAAGTGACCGTAATTAGATGGTTTATATGAATCTATATCTCTCTTAATAATTCTTCCATTATCACCAGTTCCTTTAATCAATGAAGTATCTATTCCCTTTTCAGATGCAAGTTTTTTTGCTAATGGTGAAATAAGTATTCTTTCATTTGATTCAGATTTTGGTTGAACATGAGTTGTTGGCTTAGGCTCCTCCTTAACTTCTACTTTTGGCTCCTCCTTAACTTCTACTTTTGGCTCCTCCTTAACTTCTACTTTTGGCTCCTCCTTAACTTCTGGTATAGAATCGCCTTTAATTAATGAGGATATATCTTCTCCTTTTGAACCTATTACAGCAATTATACTATCTACAGGAGCTGTAGAGCCTTCATCTATTCCTATATGAAGAAGAACTCCATCATGAAAAGATTCAAATTCCATTGTAGCCTTGTCTGTCTCAATTTCTGCTAAAATTTCTCCCTCTTTAACATCGTCACCAACTTTTTTAAACCATTTTGCAAGAGTACCCTCTTCCATAGTATCGCTAAGTCTTGGCATGTTTATAACCTCAGCCATATTAATCTAATTTATGTTTAATAAATGGATAATCATTTTGCTCGTAAACAACATCATACATAACAGAAGTATCTGGAAATGGAGATGACTCTGAAAATTCTTCACACTCTGCAATTATTTTTTTTACTTTTTTATCAATCTTCTCAATGTCAGATTTAGTTCCATATTTCTTTGAGAGAATAATTTTTTCAACCTGAGTAATTGGGTCAATCTTTCTATACTCTTCAACTTCATCTTTAGTTCTATATTGCTGAGCATCAGACATGGAATGACCTCTATACCTGTAAGTTTTTACATCGAGAAGTGAAGGGCCCTTTCCAGCTCTGGCATGTTTTACACATTTATCAATTACCTCAGCAACTTTAACTGGGTCCATACCATCTACTGGCATTGAAGGCATTTCGTAGGGCTCACCTAATTTCCAAAGATCCTCCTGACTTGTTGTTCTTGCTACTGATGTTCCCATGGCATAACCATTATTTTCAACTATATATATAACAGGTAGTTTCCATAAAGCAGCAAGGTTAATTGACTCATGAAATGCTCCTTGTCTAATAGCACCATCTCCTAGAAAACATAAAGTAACACTATCTCTTTTAAAATATTTATCACCAAAAGCAATTCCAGTGCCTAACGGAATCTGACCTCCAACAATTCCATGACCTCCAAAAAAATTATATTTTTTTGAAAAAATATGCATTGAGCCACCCAAACCTCCAGAAGTACCAGTTGCTTTACCGAATAATTCTGCCATTACAAATTTTGGATCTTCTCCTAGACCTATTGCATGAACATGACTTCTATATGAACTAATCATTCTGTCCTTTTTAGGATCTATGGAATGAAGACAGCCAGCAAGAACTGCTTCTTGGCCATTATAAAGATGTAAAAAACCTCTTATTTTTTGTTGAATATATTTAGCAGCAAGTTTATCCTCAAACTTTCTCCATAAAAGCATATTTTCATACCAATCTAAATAAGTCTTTCCAGTAATTTTTTTCATATTATAAAGTTGAAGTCTGTAATCAAAAGACACAGCAAAAATACTGATTTCTTTAGTATATTGCAATAAAATTAGGTTGGACACTCAAAAATTATATTCTCTTTTCAATTATTGCTCAGGTGTGTCTACTGATACTAGGAAAATTAATAAAGATGAAATGTATTTTTCATTAAAAGGAGATAATTTCGATGGTAACGTTTTTGCAAAGGAAGCAATTGAAAAAGGTGCAAAGTTTTCAATAGTTGACGATGTCGAGCAAAAAGATATTCAGGATAATATAGTTTATGTAGAAAACAGTTTAAAAGCTCTTCAAGATTTAAGCAATTATCATAGATCTCTATTTGACACAAAAGTTATTGGAATTACTGGTAGTAACGGTAAAACTACCACTAAGAATCTAATCTATTCAATCCTTTCTCAAAAGTATAATGTAATCAAGACAAAAGGGAATTTGAATAATCACATAGGAGTTCCAATCTCACTACTTAATATAAAAGATGATATTGATGTTGCAATTATAGAGATGGGTGCTAACCATGTTGGAGAAATAAAAAGATTATGTGAAATTGCTATGCCAGATATAGGATTAATAACTAATTACGGGTATGCTCATCTTGAGGGATTTGGAAGTTTTGAAGGGGTTATAAAAGGTAAGACTGAGATGTATGAATATTTAACAGAAAACTATGGTCACATAATTTTAAATAATGATGATAAATTACAAGTAAAAAATTGTAAGGGAGACCTTGCGGTGACTTATGGAAGCAGCAAAGATTCAGAATATATATTTGATTACAAAAAAGATAATTCATCTTTGAAACTTAAAACTGATGGATTCGAGTTTAATTCAAATCTCTACGGTGAATATAACTTTTCAAATTTGGCCTCAAGTATTACATTAGGAAAGTTCCTTGACTTGTCAAATAAAGAAATTCAAGAAGGACTTAATAAATTTTTAAATGACTCCAATAGGTCTGAAATTTTAATTTCTGATAGTAATAAGATTTATTTAGATGCATATAACGCTAACCCTTCAAGCATGTTAGCAGCTATATCAAATTTTGAAAAAATAAAAAACAGAGTATTAATATTGGGTGACATGTTTGAACTTGGAGAGTACTCAGATCAAGAACATCAAAAAATAGTTGATTTTGTTACAAACAAAGATTACAATAAAGTCTATTTAGTAGGTGATAATTTTTCAAAGTGTAATACTGAAGGGGAATATTTTTTTAAGTTTTCAAATACAGAGGAATTAGCACAATCTGATTCATTTAAAAGTTTAAAAAATATGAATATTTTGGTAAAAGGGTCAAGGGGAGTTAAGTTAGAAAAATTATTTAGATAATAGCTCCATCTATAATTTCTGTAACAATATCAGGATTTAAAAGTGTAGATGTGTCTCCAAGATTCTGAAAATCATTACTTGCAACCTTTCTTAGGATTCTTCTCATTATCTTACCAGATCTAGTCTTGGGTAAACCACTAACAATTTGAATTTTATCTGGTTTTGCAATTGGTCCTATTACTTTTCTTACAACATTTATTATCTCATCCTTAATTTTATCATCATTTAATTTTGTACCTACTATAACATATGCATATATACCCTCACCTTTAATATCATGAGGATATCCAACAACAGCTGATTCAATTACATCTTCATGCTCATTAATTGCATTTTCAACCTCAGCTGTTCCCATTCTATGACCTGATACATTGATTACGTCATCAACTCTACCGAGTATTCTCAGGTATCCATCATGATCTCTTTTAACTCCATCACCTGTAAAGTACATACCTTTATAGTTTGAGAAGTATGTATTAATGCATCTTTCATGATCACCATATGTGGTCCTGATGATAGATGGCCAAGGAGATTTAATACATAAATTACCTTGAACATTATTTCCATTTAATTCATTACCATCCGCGTCAACGATTACAGGCATAATACCTGGTAATGGCAATGAAGCATGAGCTGGCTTGTTGGGAGTAATTCCTGCAAGTGCTGAGATCATTATACCACCTGTTTCAGTTTGCCACCATGTATCAACTAAAGGACACTTACCTTTACCAACATTATCATGGTACCAATGCCATGCTTCTTCGTTTATTGGTTCTCCGACAGATCCAATAACTTTCAATGAATCGAGTGAGTTATTTTTAAGTGGCTCTAGACCATGAGCTTGAAGAGCTCGAATTGCAGTTGGTGCTGTATAGAATTGATTAATCTTATATTTATCAACTATATCCCAAAAACGACTAACATTAGGATATGTTGGAACGCCTTCAAACATTACTGTAGTAGCACCACAAAGTAAAGGTCCATATACTATATAAGAATGTCCTGTAATCCATCCTACATCGGCAGTACACCAATAAATATCTTCTTCATCATATTGGAATACATTTAAGAATGTATAAGAAGAGTATACCATGTATCCAGCTGAAGAATGAACAACACCTTTTGGCTTACCTGTTGAGCCTGATGTATATAAAATAAATAATAAGTCCTCTGAATCCATAACTTCAGAATCGCATATGTTAGATTCATCCTCAATACATTCATGCCACCAAAAGTCTCTTCCGTCCTTAATGTTAATATTTTGTTTTGTCCTTTCTAAAACAATAACACTTTCAATTGATGAACATTTTTCAAGAGCTTCATCAACTACATCTTTAACAGGAATTGTCTTATTTCCTCTAAAGTTTCCATCAGATGTTAATACCATCTTTGCCTCACAATCGTTTATTCTATCAGCTAAAGATGCAGCAGAAAAGCCAGCAAAGACAACTGAGTGAACTGCGCCCACTCTTGCACAAGCAAGCATAGCAATAGCTGCCTCTGGAACCATTGGCATGTAGATAATAACTCTGTCTCCTTTCTTAATTCCTTTACTTTTAAGAGCATTAGAAAAAGTACATGTTTGCTTGTAAAGTTCTTTGTATGACATATATATTGGTGACTCTTTAGGATCATTTGGCTCCCAAATGATAGCAGTCTTGTCACCTCTTTCAGAAAGGTTTCTCTCAAAAATATTTTCAGTTATATTTAATTGAGCATTTTTAAACCATTTAAAATCTGCATTTTCAAAATCCGACTCAAGGACATTGTCCCACTTTTTTTTCCATATGAATGAATCAGCAATTTCAGACCAAAATTTTTCAGGATCTTTTTCGCTTAATTCGTATTTTTTGAAATATTCAGATAAGGTTTTTATTCTTTGCATTTCTATTTGGGATATCTTATGCTTTCAACTAATTCCTTGATATTTTCAGGTGTTGGTTTTGTTAATCTTGACACTACTAAAGATATAATAAAGTTAATTATCATACCAATAGTTCCAATTCCCTCAGGTGATATTCCAAATAAATAATCTTTAGGTATACCTGGGCCACCGAGTTGGGGTTTAAAATAGAAAATATATATAGTTGTAAAGACTACTCCTACAATCATTCCAGATAATGCTCCTTCCTTGTTCATTCTTTTGTCAAAAATCCCAAGAATTATTGCAGGAAAAAAAGAGGACGCAGCAAGACCAAAAGCTAATGCAACAACTTCAGCAACAAATCCAGGGGGATTTAATCCAGCCAACCCAGCTGCAACAACTGCTACTGCTATAGAAATTCTTGCTGCCCATAATTCTCCTTTTTCAGAAATATTAGGATTTATATTCTTCTTGAGAAGATCATGGGATATTGAGGTTGAAATAACAAGAAGCAAACCTGCTGCAGTTGAAAGAGCAGCAGCTAAACCACCAGCTACAATAAGTCCAATTACCCATGGAGGTAAGTTAGCAATCTCAGGATTTGCTAGAACCATTATATCTCTGTCAATTGTTAACTCGTTAACTTGTTCATCAGCTACATACTGGATTACACCATCTGCATTTTTATCATCAAATTGAAGTAAACCTGTGTTCTCCCAATTTTTAAACCATTGAGGTACTTCTGAGTATTGAGCATTTGATACTGTATTAATTAAATTAACTTTAGCAAATGCAGCAATAGCTGGAGCAGTTGTATATAAAAACGAAATAAATAATAATGCCCATCCTGCAGATATTCTAGCATCTCTTACTTTAGGTACAGTAAAAAATCTTACAATAACATGAGGAAGTCCAGCAGTTCCAAACATTAATGCAGCAGTGATAAAAAACACATTAATTAATGTGGTCTGATTAATATCAGTATACTTTTCAAAACCTAAATCAACAGACAATTGATTGAGCTTCTCTAAAAGATATACTCCATCAGTTGTCTTGCTACCAAATCCAATTTGAGGAATTGGGTTTCCTGTTGCTTGAAGTGATATAAAAATTGCTGGGACTGTAAAAGCAAAAATTAGAACACAGTATTGAGCTACTTGAGTATATGTAATACCTTTCATACCCCCAAGAACAGCATAGAAGAATACTATTCCAATACCAATAATTACTCCCAGATCATATGGTATCTCAAGAAATCTTGAGAATGCAACTCCAACTCCCTTCATCTGTCCAACCACATAGGTAAATGAAACAAAAATTGCACATATTAATGCAATTGTTCTGGCATTTTTTGAATAATATCTTTCTCCAATAAAATCTGGCACGGTAAATTTTCCGAATTTCCTTAGATAAGGTGCGAGGCAAAGGGCCAATAATACATAACCTCCAGTCCATCCCATTAAATATTGTGATCCACCATAACCTAGAAATGAAATAATACCTGCCATAGAAATAAATGAGGCGGCCGACATCCAATCAGCTGCAGTAGCCATTCCATTTAGTACTGGATGAATTCCTCCACTAGCAATATAAAATTCCTTAGTACTTTGAGCTCTCGACCATATAGCTATACCTATGTAGAGTGAAAAGGTTACTCCAACTAACAAGTATGTCCAAAATTGTGCATCCATAACTATTCCTCGAGGTTATGTTTTTTATCAAGCGTATTCATTAAATAAACATATATGAAAATTAGAATAACAAAAATGTAAATTGATCCTTGTTGAGCAAACCAAAAGCCCAAAGGGAATCCACCTAGGTAAAATTCATTTAAGTTTTCAGCAAGTAAAATACCAAAACCAAAAGAACAAATAAACCAAATTGTTAGAAGTATCCTGAGGTACAATATGTTTTTTTTCCAATATTTTTCTTTCATTTTGTTTATTTTTTTCAAATTAAACAA
>OZSS01000995.1_pt1 | contig 13483 bp, 8 predicted proteins | sample 1779911 | NCBI WGS metagenome assembly OZSS01 (sample SAMEA2603589, study PRJEB24840) | metagenome | biome: Water; feature: Photic zone; material: Seawater sample | place: Mediterranean Sea | collected 2013-11-12 | depth 10 m | reverse complement strand
GCAGCAGGGCAAACCATGGAAGCAGCAACTTGCAAGTGGGGGTCTGTCTTTTTTGGGGTCTTAAGCGCATCTTAGTTATTCTTCCGCCGTGCATTTTTCAAGATATTGTTTAAATCACTGTTCGATTGTTTTTCGAAATGATTAATGTTTGACCTTGCAATATTAAAAATATTTAAATCATTGGTCCATCACTTTTTTAAATAGTCCCAAAAAATAATCCCCAAATGGACCCCAAAGTACTCCCACAAATGGACCCCAGAAATGGTCCCACAATAATTGAAACATGGAAGCAGTAACTTCTAAGTTGGAGCTAACAGTTTTCCTTTTATCCCCCAAAGAAGCTTTTACAAGGGATGGGTCATCAGCCAACGAAGGCCTTTTTGGGACCATTCCCCTATAGAAAATGGCCAAACATAGCCCCAAAAACTACCCCAAAAACTACGTCAAAAAACTTTCCAAAAGCTGGCCAAAAACCTACCAAAAAACTGTCCAAAATATTAAAAGCGTGCTAAAAGCCTCCAAAGAAACTCCAAAACACTTGCCAAAACCCTGCCAAAAACTTTCTAAAACCATAGTAAATCATTGCAAAACCCATAGGAAAATATAGCAAAACATACCAAAACATTGCCAAAAAACGGGTTAATAGGGGTGGTTGGGAGGTTAGAGGGGGTTACGGATTGCGAATCTTAACCCGTAAATTGTTGGTTATCCTGTGTTTTTGTTTGCCCCACCGCCGGTTTAGAGAGCTCCGAGAGGCTGGGCAATAAGGGTAGCTTTGCAATAAGGAGAATAGGGAAAACGGTGAAAGACTATAGGACCCCTTAATGGTTTTTGAAACAATTCCGTTGCATTCCCGAGCGGGGCTCCGCGAACTTCACATCAAATTGGTAAATGTTTGTTTTTCGCCGCCCTACAGGGGGTCCGCGAAGTGTCTTCAAAGAGGTAGGCGCTGCGCGCGCTTTTGCACAATGTGTCTTTGCAACTTATGTGTTTTGCAGTTCTGTTTTGCGATCGTGTTTTGCGATTGTGCGATCGCGTTTTGCGATCGTGTTTCGCGATTGTGAGGTGCAATTGTGTTTAGCAATTCTGTGTTGCAACAGTGTTTTGCAAATTGTGTGTTATCACAGAAGTCCTGGCAGTTGTGACGCCCAAGAAGTCCTAACAGAAGTAAAAGTCCGAGAAGTCTTAGAGGATGCAAAGTCCAAGAAGTCGTAGCAGATGGAAAATCCCAAGAAGTCCTAACAGCTGCAAAGCACAGGAAGTCCCAATAGATGCAAACGCCGAAGAAATGCTATAGAAGAGTTGCAAAGAAATCCTCGTGGATATAAAGCAATAACATTTGCAGAGTGCAAGAAGTCTGAACAGATATAAAGTCCAAGATGTCGTAAGAAGCGTAAAAGCCCAAGAAGTCCGATCAGATGCCAAGCCAAGAAGCCCTAACAGATACAAAAGCGAAAGAAATACTAACAGAATTAAAGATGCCCTATCAGATGTGAAGCACTAACAGATGTAAAGGTTCAAGAAGTGCTGAGTAACAGATGCAAAAAAAAAACTAGGAGTCCTGACAGATGCAGAGCGCAAGAAGTCCAAACTGATGTAGAAATCCAAGAAGTCCTAAGAGATGAATAGACTTAACAGTGCAAAGCCAAGTACGTCCTAACAGATGCAAAGCAGAAGAAATCCTAACAGACGCAACCGCCCAAAAAGTCCTAACAGATCTAAAGAAGTCCTAACAGATACACAGCTAATGAACCCCGAACTGATGTAGAGCCAATGATGCCTTCACGAATGTATAATTCCGAAGAGTCCTAACAGGTGTAGAAGGCCAAAAGGTCCTAACAGATACAAAGACTCCCTAACGGGCGCCATGTGAAGCACGAGAAGTCCCATGTGTTGTCAAGCCGAAGAAACCCTATCAGATGCAAAAGCCAAAGAAGTCCAAAGATATGAAAAGTCCAAGACACATGCGAAGCCCAAGAAGTCCTAACATCATCCTGACAGAAGCAAAACACCCAAGAAGCCCTGGCAGGTGTGAAGCCATGAAGTCTTAAGCCCAAGAAGACCTGGCAGATGTTTGTTATGTTTTCGCACTGTGTTTGCTATGTTTTTGCTATGCTTTGCTATGTTTTGCTATGTTTTAGCAATGTTTTGCTATGTTCTGCTATGTTCTGCCATAAGTCGTTTCCCTCACATACATACATATATATATATATATACACATATACATATATATATATATGTTTCTAGCACAAGTTGAAGGAGATGTTTCCATGCAGCCTTCGGGGCCAAAATCTCCAGGACTCCAAAAAACCTGCCGCAGCAGAGCAAAAACATAGCAAAAGCAGAGTAAAAACGTAGCAAAACGTAGCGAAACATATCAGAAACGTAGCAAAAACGTAGCAGAGCTATTTTGATGCCAAACCTGCAAAACATTATTGTTCCTTGCATTTAGCTGCCCAAACCTGCAAAAAACTGATGTTTCCTCTTTTGTTTTGCCGTCCGCTGCTGCAAAAACATTGTTTTTCCTCGTATTTTGCGAGCACAACCTGCCAAAAACCATATGTTCTTTGTTTATGCTATCAAATATGCAAAAGCCTCACATGCTTCCTTGCAGTTTGCTGTCCAAACCTGCAAAAACATTATTTTTCCTTTATATTTTCTGTCCTGCAAAAACATGATTTTTCATTCGCTCCCCAAATCTCCCAACATCCAGCTCTTTACGAGCCATTTCGCGGTTGACCCGAAAGCCCCAGGCACTGTAGACCAGGTTGAAAAATAAACATCACATGAAAAAGGCACAGCCCACAAGTGTCAGAACGGAGAGCCGACCTTTAAAGAGGAAACCATGGGGGGGCCTTGACGGGACGGTGCATCAGCTATGATGTCGAGTCCCTCCGTGCAAAAACAAAAAAGGCCCATGAGAGAAGAAGAATAAGAACTGAAGATGTACCCAGGATTCTGGTGGACAGTATATACCCCCCAGGATGTTTTCTCTCTTTCTTTGTGTTGTTTGCGGGCTTTACACTCACATCAAGAGCTATTTCTAGTTTTTCGGCAGGAGCTTCACGGGGTTTTGGAGTGTTTTTAACTGGTTTCCTGGCAGTTTTCGGACAAGTCCGCCGAGGCTAATGAGCTTGCGAATGCCTCAGGGCGTGTAGATCCGTCCCAGAGCAACAAATCCTAATCAAATCCTAATCCAAGTCCCTAGGGGGAGGGATTTATGCCTCCCCCTACCCCCTCCACGGCTCCGGCTCGCTGCGCTGTTGGAGCGCTCTGCCGCCCTACTGCGTCTTAAGATCGATCAAAAACCGATCTCATGTTTTAATACATTTTCGATGCAAGTTTTGATCCATTTTGGGTCCGATTTGGGAGGGTTTTTGGAGCCTTGTTGGCGTCAAAATCGACCCAAGTTCCACCAAAATGCCGTCTCAAGCCTACTCTTTTTCAAAAATGCGAATTTTCACGAAACCCTTTAAAAACCAATGAATTTTATTGACTTTTCAGACCAAGATGGGACCGAAAACGATCCCAAACTGGCCTAAGATCACTCCAAGACGGTCCCCAAAGCGAACATTTTTTATGTTGATTTTTTGCTTCGATTTTGGTTCGTTTTGGGCTTCGTTTTGGCTTCATTTGGGCTCCCTTTTGGGCTCCCAAATCGATCCAACATCGGGGGCAAATTTTGTTGAAAATTGACCTGCGGCAACATACCAGCACAATACCGCACAGAAAGGTACCAAGACCGCCCCAAGAGCTCCCTGTAGGTAAGCTCCCCCCCGCAGTTAGGGAAGAGAGCGAGAAGAGAAGAGACGAGAGAAGAGAAAAAGCGAGAGAGAGAGAGAGAGAGAGAAGAGAGAGAAGAGAGAGAAGAGGAAGAAGAGAGAGAAGAGGAAGAGGAGGAGGAAGAAGAAGAAGAAGAGAAGAGAGAAGAACACTAAAACTCTGAGAGGCCATCTTGGGATGAATTGGGGTCGTTTTGGGGAATCTTGGAAGGTGTTTGGGGGCTCTTGGGGGGTCTTGGGGAGCATCTTGGGCGGTCTTGGCGGCCTCTTGGGGGGTCTTGGCGGCCTCTTGGGGCGTCTTGGGCCGTCTTAGGCCGGCATGGGTCCATTTTCTTCGTTTTAAGCCCAACATGGTCCTGCAGGCGGGGTCGTGGGTGGCAGTTTTAGACGCCCAAAGGAGGCCAAGATAGACCCCAAATGCGACCCAAAACGGAACAAAATCGAAGACTAAAACGAAGACGAAAACAAGACATTCTTTAAGATCGTCTTAAAGCGATCTTGGAGCCATCTTGGGCCGATCTTGGGCCACTCCGATCTCCAAAATCGTGCTCTCGCCTAGGGCGGGGCTCGTTTTTTTGAAAATTCACGCTTTCGAAAAATTAAGGTATCAAGAGGCAACTTGGGCCGAACTTAGGCCAAAATGGAGCCCAAGAGGGAGCCAAAATGGAGCCCAAAAGCGAGCCAAGACGGGACAAAAAAAGAGAAGAAAAGTGAAGTGAAGTTAAGAGAGGCTTAGGAAGCTTTAGGAGCGAAAAAAAGAAATAAGAGGCGATCCAGGGTTAGCCACTACGAGGCCGCTGGGGGAGGAAGGGGAGACCAAGACCGCTCCCAGACCGCCCAAAGACGCCCCCAGACCCTCCCAAGAGGCGCCAAGAAGGCCCCAAGAGGCTCCAAGACCTCCCCAAGACCACCCCAAGAGGCTCCCAGAAAGACCCAAGACCGCCCCAAATCCTTCCGAGTGATCGCTTCAAGATATCTTATCGCTTTCAAACTTATATCTCTTCTTTCTTTGTTGGAAACATTCTATTTTCGCTCAATAGCGCTCAGCAACCGATGGTTTTCTAGAAACTATTTTGGTTTGGAAGCTCCCCAAGAAGACATCAAGAAGACCCAACAGCTTTTGAAGATCAGCATATCATGGCCTCCGAGCTTCTGAGCCTCGACACACCTGAGACTCCAAGCCTCCGAGTGCCTACCGCCAATTGCCTCGGCGGGATTCGCGAAGCGCAAACAATTTCCGGACAAACTTTCGAGGAAACTCCCGGTAACCTCTCTAACCCCCTACCTCTCGTATCAACTCCTTTTTTGAGCCTAATAAACTGCACAGTTTACAGAAAGGGCCACAACATGCCTTGTAAACACCGACACAGAATTAAAAAAACTATTTCGGCTGCCAAGAACAAATGCTTAATAGGACTTAACAAGGCCTAATCGCCAAAAATCGGACAATAGAGGCTGAGAGAAAATTGCGGACTCCAAAACTGAACCCTCTAAATTTTTGGTGATCCTGTGTTTCTTTTTGCCCCCTGACGGTTCAGAAAGCTCCGGGAGGCTTGAGGGAAGAATTCCCACCTATATATGCTCATAAATATCCATGATAGTGGTAACGGGAAAATAAAGGATTTTAGAGGAATTCTCGGGTCAACAATAAAAATACAGGCAAGGGACGGATATAGGGAGCTTCTAGGGATGTTTGCCAGGATGTTTGGAAATGCTTCCACTCGCAAGAATCCAAAGAACAGTGAAAAAACAGCGAAACCAAAGAGAGACTAAGAAACATCTCTATCTTGGCAAGGGAACCTCGTTAATTCCAGCCAATTTACCTCAGAATTTGACCTCGGGGAGATTTCGGCGTGCTGAATCCAAATCTGAGGTCAAAAATATTGAAATCCTTCATCCAGACCTTGAACATTTGGCCCGGAATTTTGTTGCATTAGACTTGACATAAGGCGCTGGAGATTTTTGGCATTAGATGGCATCAGGGGCGGGCTTGGACCGTCGGAAATGTCCAAGAGATGTCCACGAAATGTCCGTGAAATGGCCAGCAAAAGTCATGTACTCTTCCAGGAGCGGTCCAAGAGACTTACGGAAATGTTATGGAAATGATCCGGAAATGATCGTGAAATGTCTGGTAAAAGGTCTCGAAATGTCTAGTTTGTTTTCTATGCTCTCCTAAATTGTTTTTCATATGTTCCTAAATTGGGGGGAGAAAGCTCGAGATCCTAACCCCGAAAACCTAGAAAACCACTGTTCTCTTATGCTTTCCTATTTTTGCGGATTTCATTGATACAAGGGGGGGGCAAATGTTTTGCTACGTTTGCTATGTTTTGCGATGATTTTGCGATGTGTTTGTTATGTTTTGCTATGTTTTTGTATACAGCTTTTGGCGAAGAATCTGCATCTGAAATCAAAAGCTTTGAAATCCTTCACCCTGACATCGAAATTTTGGGAAATTCTGGGAGGCATTGGGCAGGGGTTAGCAAAACATAGCAAAACATAGCAACATAGCAAAACATTGCTCGGTTATTGGAAGGATTTGGATTGTTTTTACAATTCTTTTTTCAGTTTTTTATCGGAGGGAGGGGGGAGGTGAGCATCAGCGGCCCCTCCCGAGAAATAGTTTCGTTTCGTTCGCGCGCACGAGCACGAAAGAAACGGTCAGCTACGGTCACCCAGAGGGATTTGCAGGATGGACGTCTTCGTTTTCCTTCTTCTGCCCGGCCGTTGTGTTTTCCATTTTTGAGGTGACAAATGCAAAAAGCGTGTGTTTTGAAGTTACACTGTTTTTGATTTTTACATTTTCGCACAAGGATGTTCACTAAAAATGCATGTGTTTATCAAAAAACACATGAAGACACTAGTTTGCTCACCCCAATTGAGCCCAAACACAAAAAAACATGTTTGTGTTTCCATTGTTTCAGTGAAAACACAATAAAGCCATCGGTTTTTGAGTATTTTTGGTTTTGGGAGGATGGGGATCGTTCGAAGCAAGTAGTTTTGGACTGTGAAGTAACCACGTCAGTTCTAGTCAAATCATTGAGTGATTTTTGCATTTTTGAGCTCCGGGTGCCCTGGGGAACTTTTTGAGTTCATTTGTGGGTTCTTTCGCGAGTTGTTTGTGAGTTCTTGTGTGAGTTCGTTTGTGAGTTCTGTCGTCAGTTCTGTTGTGGGCTCTGTCGTGAGTTCTTTTGTGAGTTCGTTTGTGAATTATTGTTGAGTTCTTTTGTGAGTTCTTTCGTGAGTTCATTTGTGAGCTATTTTGTGAGTTCTTTTATGAGTTCTTTTGCGAGTTCGTTTGCGAGTTCGTTTGTGAATTCTTTTGGGAGTTATTTTATGAGTTCGTTTGTGAGTTCTTGCATTCCCGCCCTCTCCCCCGCACCCCCCCGAACTCCTATCACCTTTAGGTGGCTGTATGCATATCTGTTTTACAACTGTTTTACAACTGTTCTTGTTTTATGTTTTTTGCATAATTTCTGCATGTGTTTTACAGTGACTTACAGTTGTCAGCTTTTTATATGGCTTTCACATGTGTTTTACCTGTTTCTCCAGTTTTTTACTTTTCAGTCTCTTACATTGTTCTTTTGTTTTTGATACGTTTTGCCACATCAGGTTTGGGGGGATTCCGGGCGGAGCATTATTGGGGAGCTTGGGCAGGTGATTCGAAGATGTTGAAAGGATTTAGCAAAACATAGCAAAACATAGCAAAAGCATAGCAAAACATTGCCAAAGCCTACCAAAACAAAGAAAACACATCAACAAATGCAAAGCATAGCAAAGCATTGCAAAAACATATCAAAAACATAGCAAAACATTGTGAATATCCCCTGAACACATCCCAAAACTATGTTTACTATTTTTCGCTGCTTGGGTGGGGCCCTTGGAGATCTCGGCATGCTGAATCCGATTTTTAGCTCAAAAACGTAAACATTTAGCACCCAAACGTCAAGATTAAAGAACAACCTCGGAAGTTAAAATCTTTAACCCGACATCTATATTTCCCTATGTTTTGCTGTTAGACACGATTAGGCCCTGTTACTTCTTTTTTTGGCCGCTGACGCGAACAGCCGGGATGTCCTTCAGCAGGCGGACAAGCGACGGTATCGCTCCTGCCTTAGCTATCGCCTGAAGCAGGGCCAGTAGTGGTGGAAAAAGATTTCAGAGTAGGAGGAAAGCATAACAAAAACAAAAAAAACATACAAGGAAATTCTAAGTTGTTATTCGTTTTTCGTTGTTTTTACTTGTGTGCTTGACTGTATGTTCGAGAGCTCTCTTTCGACAATTGAGAGAAATAACTACTCTAAGACGGTCAATAATCGTACCAGGGGAGGGGTTAATAACGAGTACCGGGGTGGTCCTGGTGATCCTGGTCCTGGTTTCGTAATCCCGGGGGCGGTTTCAGGGCCTCCAACAACACCGGGGAAACCCGACATGTTAGACACCAACAATTTTAGAAAACACGGGGAAAAATGTAACTTTGGGCGTCTTTGTAAACTTATTGCTGTGTTTTGTTGCAAAAGCTAGTCAATAAAGGGTCGGAGACCTGGCTGACTATCCTTCTTCTTCCTGGCCTCTGGGCTTGCAAATAGTACCATCGCCAAGGGTTTTGCTTTGTTTTTTGTAGGTTTTACATGGTTTTACTTAGTTTTGCTTGGTTTTATGTACGCTCAAACTTTAATGCTCGTGATTTGAATACTCGTGAACTTTTTTGGTTTTTTGGTCATAACTCGTTACCACGACAGCTTTGAGGGGTGCCACTTGGTGGGAGTTCTTCCTACAGACCTCCCGGAGCTTTCTAAACCAAAATGTTCGAGATCAAAGCGCAGGAAAACCAACATTTTAGAGGTTAAAAATTTGAGATCCGGGATATTTGTTCACGACTATTAGCTTCTGAGCTTGGTTTTGATTGGTTTTTATTGGTTTTGCTAGGTTTTGATGTAGTAACCAGTGACGGGGGCTCCGTCCCCTTATCAAAAGCTGGAGGCAAGTTTTCCTCCCAGCTTCCCGGCCTTTCTGAAATCTCCAGGATCTCAGAAAGAACATAGCAAAACATAGCAAAAACATAGCAAAGCGTAGCAAAACATAACAAAAGCATAGCAAAACATATCAAAACATAGCAAAAGCATAGCAAAAGCATAGCGGAAACATAGCAAAGCAAAGCAAAAACACAGCAAGTCATAGCAAAATCATAGCAAAATCAAAGCAAAACGCCGCAAAAACATAACACACACATAGCAAAACATAGCAAGAAAACTAAAGAAAGTCCAATACATTAGAAATACAAACGCTCCCCACTCGTTAAATTGAATATCTAAGGCTATTTTGTTGACTAGTGACAAACGCGAATTTTGCAGCTCTCCTCATGTGTGAATAATTGTTTCCCAAGAAATCCTCGAAAAATGCCTCCCAAAGTGGCCCTGAAATACACCCACCCTCCTTAATAAGAAAGTCCTTAATAAGAAATGAGAGTCTCGATTTTACAACAAAAACCTAGTAAAAACAAATAAACCTTATAAAAACCTATGAAAAATAAGAAAAATCCAGCGTCTCGTAGATATCCTACCTTTCTTACTAAGGGGAGGGGGGTGTACTCCACAAATTGTCTCTCACACACACAAATGCAACATGTTCCAGAAGATCCCTGAACAACTCGCTGGATAGTCTGCTCATCGACCCGGGTGTCTCAGAAAACAATGAAAGTGCGAATAAAACAAAAATGATGATGACAATGATGACAATGACAACAATAATGGTATGGGTGGAAACCCATCCTACAGTTCTCCCGAAGCTTTTAAACTTGCCAGCACCTCCAAATCCATCGAAAACTAATGGTTTTGAACATCTAACATTTCGCGAAAACTAGCAAATTCTAGTGAATATCGAGTATTGAGTGTGAAAGGTTTTTAGCGTCAGAAGTTGACCCCTGGGAAATGTCGGTCTGCTGAGTCCGGATCTGAGGTAAAAAACCTCGAAATCCTTCACCCTGGCAGACCTCGAAATTAACGAAAAAAACACATATAAATATCATATTCTGATGCTTTCATATGGGCATTTGCTTTTTCTCTTGACGTAGGCTTGCATTGACTTAAGACAAAAACAAATCCTAGGAATACCTAAGGAAAAACAAAGAAAACCATACAAAAAGCGTATGTGTCCTTATGTGCTTGAAGGAAAACCACGGTTTTGACAAGCTCCCATATTGGGGGGTGTGGGTTTGGATTTTGGGGGGGGCACCGGGGAGAGTTCGAAGGAGGTTTTGAAAAGATGTTGGAAGGATTTGAATGGGGAATTTGTTTTTACATCCGTTTATATGTTTTACAAGTTGTTTGGTTTTGCTTACAGACATGTCTGCATGTGTTTAGAGTTGTTTTGCATGTTTATTGTGGTTTAACAGTGTTAGTTGTTTTGATAGTGTTTTGTAGCAAGAACATATAATGAGCAATAACGACTCTGATTTAAACCTATGAACAACTGCAAACATACTATAAAACTGTGTAAAAACGATTGCGAACAACTGTAAAGCAACTGCAATACATCTTAAAAAGATGTAACAAAAATGCCGCATTCAAATCCTTCCAACATCCTTGCAAAAATTGATATGCTTTGCTATGTTTTGCTATGTTTTGCTGCGTTTTGCTATGTTCTCCTATGTGGCGAACAGTCGGCCTTCTGGACTTGCGCAGAGCCCCCTTGGTGGATAATGATGAGTTTGTGAAGGTTCCGTGGGAGCTTCTGAGAAGGGCTACCAGGCAGCCAGAATGTCATCAAAGCAAAATATAGCAAAAACATAGCAAAAAACATAGCAGAACATAGCAAAATGCAGCAAACACTGTAAAGCACTACAAAAATCTCTAAACAAAACATGCATAACCGTTATATGATATATAGATACACATGCTATGTTTCACGTATAGTGTTCATACGCTGAAATGTAAACATGTGTTATGAGCAACGTGCTGTAAAAGCGCATTTATTACAGTTATGTATATAAAAAGTCGTGTATGGAAAAGTCGTTCCTTTTGGGGGGGGTCAGCGAACACAGCAAAAAAAGGGTTAGGTGAGGTTAGAGGAGTTGATCCCGAATTTCAAACGTTCAGCCCCTAATATTTTGGTTTTCTTGCGGTTTGATCTCTCAAATTTGAGTTTATAAAGCTCCGGGAGGCCTGTAGGAAGAATTCCCACCAAGTGGTGCCTCTCAAAACTTCCATGGTGCCGAGTCATGACCACAACGCCAAAAAAGTTAAGGACTTGAAAATTCACGAGTATCAAAATGTGAGATCAATCCTGATAGTTTGTGAGGTTCTGCGCATATTGGTCTCTAACGTGTTGTTTTTCTCATGTTGTTGGTGGTCCTGGTGGTCTCAGAAAGGTCTGGAAGGCTTTTCAAGTTTCAAGGACACTTCCAGGGAGTTTCCAGGAAACGACCAGGAATTTTCCGGTAACATTCCACAGCATTTTCAAGACTCTTCCGGGACATGTCCGGGAAATGTCCAGGATTAGCTTCAAAATGTTCATAAAAGTTTGCTGGATCATTTCCAGGACATCTCCAGAACGTTTCCGGAACATGTCTGGAAAATGTCTGCGAAATGTCCGAGAAATTTCCAGGACATTCCTGGGACATGTACAGGAAATTCTCGGGACTTGTCCAGGGAATGTTCACGGAATATCCTGGACATGACAGGGAAATGTCTCAGAAACATTCCAGGACATGTCCACGAACATATCCAGGATTTTTCCGAGAGGTTTCCAGGAGATATTCAGAATATTCCCGATAATTTTTTGAACAATGCCAGGACATTTCTGGGACGTGTCCGGGAAACTTCAGGACATTTCCAGGATTTATTTTTTTTGCGGGAAGTTTCCATGCATGTCCAGACAAAATCAACGTTTTTCTTTACCGGAATATTTCTGGACATGTCTGGAACTTCTAGGAATGTTCTGGGACATTTCCGGGACACATTTCCAGGACATGGTAAGGAAACTTCAGGAAGCTGTCCAGTGATCTCCGAGAAACATCCGGGACGTGTCCAGGAATTTTCTGGGACATGTTCAGGAAACTTCACGAACAGTGTCGATCCATTTCTATGAAATTCTTGGAAACATTGGGGAACGCTCTGGACGAATTTCGGGAAACTTCCGGAACATTTCCAGGACATTTCTGGAAGAATGCCAGGACATTTCCGGATTTTTCCGGAAAGCTTCCATGCATTTACTGCACAAAATCAAGTTTCCCCCCCCGGAGATGTTCAGGATATGTTAGGAGCACAAAACAGAATCCATGATATTTCCAGGTCATTTCCATCAATTTCAATTGTTTTACATGACACATGCAGGACATGTCCGGGATATTTCCAAGAACTTTCCGGAAAACTTCCCCGAATGCCCGGAACAATTCCGGAAACAATCGAGGAAATTTCCTGCACTTGCCTAGGACATACCTAGGCATTCGATGAAGACAACAATGCTTTTTCCTGCAAAATGTCCAGGACATGTCCTGGACATTTCCGGGAAATCTCTAGGAAATTCCGAGACCAGACCTATCCAGGAAAAATCTAAGACATGTCCAGGACGCGGTACATTTCCAGGAACAATTCCGGCAAAATCCAAGACAAAGACGGAAAAATCCAGGAGTGCCCATTTTTTTTTTTGCAGTAAAATTCTTGGACATTTTCTGAAATTCCAGGACATTTCTGGGAAAAATGCCAGAACGATAGGTGGGCTCAGCCGAGGGGGTCTCAGCTCTACTGGGGGCCTCATAAGCTCAGATACCGTTAGCCGAGATCCCCAGAGCTGAGACCCCCTCGGCTGAGCGCCCCCCACCGCGCCCGACCTTCAGCTGCATAGGCGCCAGCCGCGTACACGTGAGGCTGCTGCCGATGCGGTAACAAACTTGGCCCGTGGTACTGGGAGTGGCTCCGGGCGGTTGCACCCTGTACGCTCACATGCAAGTAGTCGTTAACTTTCTCCCGGAGTTCAAATGCTGAACCCCCAAAACTTTGGTTTTCCTGCCGTTTCATCTAAACATAGAGGGGTTACAGCGAGTGTTCCTGGATTTTTTGTGCGGAAAATCGACTAGGTTTTTTTTGGCACTCTCTAGACCAGGGTTTTTGGCACCCCCTAGACCAGGGTTTCTGATTCTGACTTTGCCTCTGTCTCTGCGTCTGCCTCTAGCTCTGCCTCTGCCTCTTTGTCTGCCTCTGTGGCTGCTTCTGCATTTACCTCTGCCTCTACGGTCTACTCCCCACCGAGGACGGGACACGGACGGACGGGACATCATGAGACAAAAGAGCACATACGACTTTATAAAAACATGTTTTAACATGTTCTATTTCTATGAACAAAGCACAGAAAACATCTTATAATTTACCCCTCTTTAACCATCCCGTACCAACTCACCCCACTTTAACCTCCGTTTCGTTGACTGAATAAGCGGCCCAGTTTTCATCCCGATCATCTTGGCTTTTCATTCTCGATGCGCGGCTGACTTTCTTACTGCTAAATGTTCTTGCTCTGAAACCTTAATACCGGCCAGCCTGCCGCCCCTCAGAAAAATGCTAGGGTTCCAAAACAACCACGACAGCACTGTGAGATATTTTCCAGAAAGTCAGCCCCCCCTCCCCCCCCAAAAGGAACGTCTTTTCCATACACGACTTTTTATATACATAACTGTAATAAATGCGCTTTTACAGCACGTTGCTCATAAC
>OZSS01000993.1_pt1 | contig 13520 bp, 10 predicted proteins | sample 1779911 | NCBI WGS metagenome assembly OZSS01 (sample SAMEA2603589, study PRJEB24840) | metagenome | biome: Water; feature: Photic zone; material: Seawater sample | place: Mediterranean Sea | collected 2013-11-12 | depth 10 m | reverse complement strand
CCAGAGATCGAGTCCATGGGGCTGTGGTTCCTTCCAGAACGTCCCCCTCTCGGGGCCCTGAGCGGCGGCACACCAAAACCGCCTTACACGCTGCTCGCTTTGGCGCAGGAGAGCATTCCCATCCAGGTTGGAGCCAAGGCACAGCTCCTCAGGCAACTGATCCGTTGGGCCGAAACCTCGCCGGACTGGTCCATCGTCATCCAACGCGACCAGTCCTGGGAGCGTGGCCAGCCCTGGATCGCCAAATTCGAACCCGACGACTGGTCCTTCCCCGACAACCTGGTGTTCGGTGCGCCAGGTCAGCTGTTAAGCCAACTGGCCAGCTGCAGCGCCTGCCTCAGCGTCAGCTCACCCTGGACCCTGGCCGCCATGGCCTGGGGGCGACCCACCCTGTTGATCGGTGACTACGGCATTCACACCGACCAAGGCACCACCGCATTCTTCGGCAGCGGCTGCATGCATCGATTGCAGGCCATCGACCGGCTGGATCAGCTGCTGGAGTTGCCCCCGGTGAACGCATTCTGGCTTCAGTCCACGGGCTGGGGGGTGCATGACGGGGCGAAGCGCCTGATCCGCCGCCTGGAGGCGCTGATCCGATGAATCAACCGTTCAAACTGCTGCTGATCGGCGACAGCGACAGCCAACTGTTGGCCTGTGAAGCGTTGTGCCGCTTCCCTTCAGAACGCAACGTTCAGGTCACAATCAATGCCATCCCAAGGGAGGGAACGCCTGAGGCAATTCTGACGCGCGCCGCTGCCCTCGGTGAGCTTTGGCGACTGGACATGGGGCAGTTGCTGACTCACCACAAGCTGCGCCAATTCGATGCCATCGGGGTTTACCTCACCGGCAGCAAGATCAGCGATTTCCGCCTGGCCTTGGGATTGCTCCCCAGCAACGAGAGGCCCTTGCTCTTCTGCGGATTCAACGGTGTTGTGCTGGAAAAGTTCGTCGAGGGCGTCAGCTGGCGCCTGGGGTACGACCTGATCGGCCTCAGTGGTCCACGGGACCGTGACGCCCTGGAACGCATGCTGGAAGGCACGCCATTTGCTGATCAGCGCGCGGTTCTGACCGGTTTGCACCGCAACACAGCCCCTGATCAGCACCCCAAGGGACGTGACCAGCGCCGCAAGCAGCTGATCTTCGCTGAACAGGTGGTGATGCCCTCAACAGCGGTCGATCGCGCCGAGATGGTTCGGATCCTGGCGGATCTGGCCCGACGCTCTCCGAACTGGGAGGTGTTGATCAAGCCGCGAATCGCCCCGGGAGAGGAAACCTTTCACAGCATCGATGACCACATCAGCACCACCCTGAAACAGACCCTTGGCCATGCCCCGGTGAACCTGAAGCTGGATTACCGCCCCTTACCGGTCCTGCTGCGTCAGGCCCGGTTGATGGCCACCATCTCCTCCACCGCCTTCTTCGATGCTCTCGATTTCGGCTGCCGGCCCCTGGCGATGGCCGACTTCGGGATCAATCCCAGCAACGGCAGCCATGTGTTCGCCGGATCGGGGGTCTGGAGACCTCTGGATGCCATGGAGGATCTCGACGTTCTGGACGAGGAGCTTCCACAACCGGATCCCGACTGGCTGGCATGGATGGGCTACGGCACCAAGCTTGAGCCGGATCGATTGATCGAGGCTCTGCTGCAACTGCGTGCCTGCCCTCCGGATCGCCTCCAAGCAAAATCCGGCTATCTGAGTAACGCCAATCTCAGCTTCACCCAGCTACGTCGCGATGCAGAACGTGCTATTCAAGAGAGGAACTGGAAAGAAGCAGAAAGCCTGTTGCAACTTGGGACCCTGATGCGACCCAGCCATCGCAATGTGGCCCGCAGATTGGGCGCTGTTCAGACACGCAACCGGATCATCAGGCGCCTTTTTCTGAGCATCACCTACAGGAACGTGGGGTAGTGTCTCCAGGTTCTGCTTAGGCACCTGCGGGGCGAACTGTGAAGGGCATCCAGATCGAGAGGAACTTCACCCAGTTCGTTGTTTTTGCCGAGGACACGATTCTTTCTGCCCTGAGCAAAATCACCGCCAACCAATCGCGGTTGATTTTTGTGGTCTCGGAATCCGGGATCCTGCAGGGTGTTCTCACCGATGGCGATTTCCGGCGCTGGATCGCCAGTTGCGGTGACATCGATCTGAACCGTCCTGTGACGGCGGCGATGAACCCCGATTGCCGCAGTGCTGCGGAGGGAACAGCTCCCGCGGAATTGGCTGGTCTGCTGACCTCGCGCATCATCGCCCTGCCGCTGCTGGACAGCCACGGCCGCATCGTGGCGGTGGCCCTGCCCGCCACCGATGGCCTGCAACTGGGCAGCCGTCGCATCGGAGACGGCGAACCGAGCTTCGTGATCGCCGAAATTGGCAACAACCACAACGGCGACATCAACATCGCCCTTGAGCTGATCGATGCCGCCCATGCCGCCGGCGCTGACTGCGCCAAGTTCCAGATGCGGGACATGTCCAATCTGTACAGCAATGCTGGCGACAGCAATGACATGGCCTCCGATCTGGGGACCCAGTACACCCTGGATCTGCTGGAGCGCTTCCAGCTGAGCGACGAGGAGTTATTCCGCTGTTTTGACTACGCAGCGTCCAAGGGTCTGGTGCCGCTCTGCACCCCCTGGGATGAAACCAGTCTGGAGAAATTGAATGGCTGGGGCATGGAGGGCTTCAAGGTGGCCTCCGCCGATTTCACCAACCACGCCCTGATCAGCCAATTGGCCGCGACGGGGAAACCGCTGATCTGCTCCACCGGCATGGCCAGCGAACTGGAAATCCGCTCTGGCATTCGCCACCTGCAGCAGGAAGGGGCGAACTACGTTCTGCTGCACTGCAACTCCACTTATCCCACGCCGTTCAAGGACGTGAACCTGCGCTATCTGGAGCGGCTGCGGGAACTGGCCGATGCTCCCGTGGGCTATTCCGGTCACGAACGAGGAATTGAGGTGCCGATTGCGGCGGTCGCCATGGGGGCGGCGGTGATCGAGAAACACATCACCGTGGATCGCGGCATGGAAGGCAACGATCACAAGGTGAGCCTGCTGCCGGATGAATTCGCTCAGATGATGCAGGGCATCCGCCGCGTGGAGGAGTCCATGGGCCAGGGCGGAGAGCGCAGCATCAGCCAGGGCGAAATGATGAACCGTGAGGTGTTGGCCAAGAGCCTTGTGGCGGCCTGCGATGTACCAGCCGGAACAGAGATCACCGAAGCGATGGTGCGCATCCAGAGCCCAGGCCAGGGTCTGCAACCCAACCGGCTCAAGGATCTGATCGGTCGTCGCCTGCCGGTGGCCAAGAGCCAAGGGGAGGTGTTCTTCCCATCCGATCTGGAAACACCTGCGGCCACCCCGCGCAGGTATCAGTTCAACCAGCCGTTTGGTTTACCTGTCCGGTACCACGACATCAAGGTGTTTTCCGAGGTGAGTAATCTGGATCTGGTGGAGATTCACCTCAGTTACAAGGATCTGGAGGTTGACCTCAATCAAGTCCTACCGGTTCGGCAGAACATTGGGCTGGTGATTCATGCCCCCGAATTGTTCGCGGGAGACCACACTCTGGACCTCTGCACGGAGGATTCCAGCTATCGCAATCACTCCATTGCAGAACTGCAGCGGGTGATCGACATTTCGCGGGACCTGAGAAATCGCTTCCAGTGCTCAGACCCGGTGTTGCTGGTGACCAACGTCGGCGGTTTTTCCGAACACCATCACCTCAACCGCAGCGAACGGAAACCGCTGCGGGAGCGACTGATTACAAGCCTGAAGAAGATCAACACCGCAGGCGAGGTGGAGATCATTCCCCAGACGATGCCCCCCTTCCCCTGGCACTTCGGCGGGCAACGCTTCCACAACCTGTTTGTGGACACGGATTTCATCCGGCAGTTCTGTGAAGAGCAGGACATGCGGGTCTGCCTGGATGTCTCCCACTCAAAACTGGCTTGCAACCATCTCCACATTCCGTTTCGTCAGTTCCTCGATCAGATCCTCCCCTTCACAGCTCACCTGCATCTGGCGGATGCCAAGGATGTGGATGGCGAGGGCCTGCAGATTTTGGATGGAGACATTGATTGGGTGCAGTTGTTCGAACAGATCGACCAACACTGCCCAAAGGCATCGTTTATCCCCGAGATCTGGCAAGGGCACAAAAATGGCGGCGAAGCGGCATGGCTGGCGTTGGAACGCCTGGAAGCTGCAGCGAGGGCATGAGCAAATCACCTCGACACTTCATCCTGTTCCGTGACATCCCGCTTCTGTACGGGCGTGTTCCCAAGGTGGCCAACTCCTCCATCAAGGCCACGCTATGCAAACTTCTGAATCAAAAGCCCACCGGCGGAATCAAGACCACATCCGACCGTTTTTGGCGCGAAAACACCAATGGTGAAACTCAGCTCGTCACACCGCAACAAGCCAGACGTCTTCGCGGAAGCCACTTCAGTTTCAGCTTCGTCCGCAATCCTTTCGACCGAATCGTTGCCGCTTACAACAACAAGATTCTGGAAATCGACGATGTGCCATTGCCCATGAAAAAAATGGGACTGCATCACGGCATGGCCTTTGACCAATTCATCGAAATTGTCTGCAAGGCAGATCCAGAACTAATCGATAATCATGTGCGTCCGCAAGCCGATATGCTGCTTGCGGGCAACAAGCTTGTGCCAAAATTCGTCGGCCGAATGGAGCACATGACCGACCATTGGCGTCGGTTACGACGCCGAATGAAGCTGGAAGGCCTGCCAACGCTGGGTGCGATACCGCAGAAGAATGTGCGTCGTGAAGGGCGCAGCGACATTCGTGTTCTCTTCCATTCCATAGCCCTGATTGACATGGTGATCGAGCGATACCAGCAGGATCTCAATCGCTTCTATGGCGACTACAGCATTGACACGCTTCTCGATGGCCAGCCATTAAACAAATTGCCCCCTTTGCAACGGGGTGTGGTCAAAGCCAAGAAACGCCAGAGAGCCCAAGTCAACGCTTGACCAACATCCTCGTCATGCCATCCGATCTGAGTTCAATGAAATTGATCCGCAAGGGCATTCGCGGCCAACATGCTGAGATCGTTGATCAATATCGCGACTCCCTGCCCAACTTCATCATCATTGGCGCCGCTAAATCCGCCACAACAACCCTGACCACCATCCTTCCGCAGCATCCAGACGTTTTCATCAGTAAACCCAAAGAGCCAAAGTTCTTCGGCCGTTACTACAAAAAGGGTTGGGATTGGTATGCATCAAGATTCAACAAAGGCAAGAATCACCTTCTCAGGGGGGAAGGCAGCACGATGTATGCCAGTGGCTTGCATTCCTTCAGCAGCACGCCGGAATTGATGCATCGCTACCTTCCGGATCTCAAACTGATTTACATCGTTCGCCATCCTTTGGATCGGATCGTGTCCCAGTGGCGTCACTACCGCGGGCGAAATCCGGAGTGCGCTGATTTCAGCGAACTCATGCGCGACCGTCACCTGCGTCGACTCATCGTGGGTTGTTCGATGTACTACCAACGTCTATCGGCATTCCGTCGTTTCTATCCAGATGAGCAGATTCACTGCATGACATTTGAAGATCTGCTGAGCTCACCCCGGCGTTCCTTACGCCAGATGATGCGGTTTCTTGGCGTCAAGCCGAGGGTTAAAAGGCTTCTGGATAGCAATGGACAGCTGCCCAGGGAAAATCAAGCCGGCGAGAAAGGTCGCGGTCACGTCGAAAAGCCACAGTGGAGCGACGGGTTGAAGCGCCGTGTTCTGCGTCGCATTCGGCCAGACAGCGAGCAGATGCTGGCCTACATGGGTAAACCCATCGACTACTGGGAGCTGTGAACGAGCGTCACTTCATTCAGTTCCGAGACCTGCCTCTCCTTTACGGACGCGTCCCGAAGGTGGCCAACAGTTCGATCAAAGCCAGTCTCAGCCGACTACTGACGCAGAACCCGGAGCAAGGATTGCGGACCACCTCGGATGCGTTTTGGAGCAAAGCCACCAAAGGGGAAACCTGCATGGTGAACAACCACACAGCAAGGATGTGTCGTGGCACGCACTTCTGCTTCAGCTTTGTCCGAAATCCGTTCGACCGGCTGGTTTCCGCTTACAACAACAAAATCCTTGAACTCGACGAGGTGCCCGCTCCCATGCAAGCGATGGGACTCTGGCGCGACATGCCATTTGCCCAGTTTCTTGAGCGGGTCAATAGCACGCCTGATCAAGAGATCGACATCCATTTACTTCCTCAGACATCAATCCTCTGCCTTGACGAACAAATTATCCCAGGATTCATCGGAAGAATTGAACACATGAATCAAGATTGGAAAGCCCTTCAACAACAACTGCAGCGCGAAGGCCTGCCTTCGCTGGGGGACCTTCCACAAAAAAACCGTAGACGTGCAGAAGACCGAACAGATGTCAGCCAATACTTCCATGATTCAGGGCTGAAGAATCTTGTCTTGCAGCGATACGAACAAGACTTGAAGGTTTTTTATGGTGAAATTTCAATCGATCAGCTTGTCCGCCCTTGAGCGTCACATCAAACCAACAAAAGATTGACCATCGCCCACTCGCGTGCCAACGTTTAATCAGTTAATCCTGGACTTCAGGATCGAAGACGTTTGACCAACCTCTCTTCCATTGTCACCTCTGTCTACCTGCCCATCGTGGCAGCTGTGGGCAGCGGAATTCTGATCAGCAAACTCTTGGTGTCCTATGGAGGAGCCACCGGAGAGCGGTACAGCCGCAGCATCCCTTCTTTCCTTGCACAATTTCTACTGCGTGTTGGCATCCCGATCGGAATTGCCAATTTCGTTCGCAACGCCGAATTAAGCGCAAATGCCTGGATAGCTCCAGTCACTGCTTGCTTGGTCATCGGCCTCGGTCTGCTTTTTTCGTCATACGTTCTGGGATCAAGAAAATCGATTTCATTGAATACCCGACGAAGCTTCCAGCTCAGCAGTTATATCGGTAATACAAGTTATATTGGATTTCCAGTCGTCTTATTACTACCTCAGCTTGGCCCAAATTACTTTGGCATCGCAGTTTTATACGATATTTTTGGGACGATTTTAGGTGGCTATGGACTGGGCTCCTGGATTGCGACTCGAGGGGATGGTGGTGATAACAGCAATGGCTTTCTTAGCGCACTCGTCAGGACAAGCAAACTCCTCTATAAAAATCCATCGCTCATCGCTTTTGGCGTAGGCCTTCTTCTGAAGCTGGTTGAAATCCCAGATCTTCTGAGCAACATCCTCAGCGTTATCGCTTGGACTTCAATCATGCTCGCACTCCTCACCATGGGAATGCGAATCGAACAGCTCAGCGGTTCCGGCTCATTCCAACTACCTTTGAAAGCTGTCTTGATCAAGATGATTGCCGTGCCAATCCTGGTAGGGGCATTACTTACTGCAACTGGATTTGCGGGCCCAGAAAGGTTGATTCTCGTTCTTCAGTCAGGAATGCCCTGCGCCTTTGCGACGCTTGTCTTGGCTGAAAACTTCAACCTAGATCGAGCCCTGATTGTGCAATCCCTGATCATCAGCAATATCGTTTTGATCTTCACTCTTCCGATCTGGGTAATCGCCTTAACCTCTTGGTAACATTTCAAAGGTTTTTAACGTTCTCATCGCGCTGCAAAGCCAAAAAAGATTGCTAGGATAATTAAACTAGGCCTATCAGGCGTGAAACTTCATCTTCCCCTTACTTCACTACTCTTCAGCCTGATGCTGGGTGGTTGTGGCATGACAGGCCTAAATCCGGTGGCAACTGACAATTCCACTGAGCGAGATCTGCTGGTTTGGTGGTCTGAGGGGTATTACCCTGAAGAAACAGATGCCATCGAGGCCATTACAAGGAAATGGGAGAAAGAAAGCGGTAAAAAAGTCGACCTTGTCTTTTTCAATGATGGAGAGATTTCACAGCGAGCAACACAAATTTTGAATGGAGGTCCTAAGCCAGACTTGATGTATGGCTACAGCGTGGGAGACAGTCATGGTCCAACTTTTGCCTACAAGGGATTTGTGGTGCCAACCGATGATGTTATCAACAAATTTATTAACGATTACTCCCCGGGCATCATTGAAAACATTACGTTCCTCAATAAATCTTCTGGACTTCGCTCCCCTTACTCTGTACCACTATCCGTTAGCTCTGCATACATTCACTACTGGAAAGACCTTCTCCAGGAAGCGAATAATACCGAATTAGACATCAGTATTCCCGACACTTGGAATGAGTTCTGGACATTCTGGGGGGATAACCAGCAAAGAGCTATTGATGCTGGGTTTGTAGATATCAAGGGGATCGGCCTACCCATGGCCAGTTCAACATCAGATACCCACATTCTATTTGACTTTTTCCTTGAGGCACACGGTGCGAAAATCCTTAGCGATGATGGCAAGCTCATGTTGAGCGATGCAGATGAAAGAAGTAAAATTATTGCTGCAATGAAAGATTATACAAGCTTTTATAAGAAGGGATGGGTCTCGAAAAAAGCGACTGAATGGGGAGATGTAGACAACAATATCGACTTTCTCAGCAGCCTATCGTTAATGACAGCTAATCCAACACTTTCAATTCCAGGGTCTCAAACAGCCGACGAAGTCGCTTATTATGAAAGAATAGCCTCGGTTGGATGGCCGAAGGGACTCGACGGCGAACCTGTCCGTACAGATATTTCTGTCAAACAAATGTTTATTTTTGATGGAGCAAAGATAAATGAAGCTAAGTCTTTTGCACGACACCTGATCAAGCCAGAAAATCTTTCTCGTTACGTGGAAGGATCCCAGGGAAGGTATTTACCAGTTTCCATCAGTATTCTCGAGAATTCTTTCTGGAACGAACTACGAAACACCCACATACATGCTTCAAGAGAAACGGTCAATAACTACAAGCTTGCCTATCAAATATATAATCCCGCATACACGGAAGTGAGGCGACAAAATATTTGGGCCCAGGCAATCCAACAGGTTTGCGAGAATGGTATCCCAGTCGAGCGCGCTGTAGATAACGCCATAGATTCCATTGAATCAATCTTCAAAAAGTGGGAGCGGTCATGAAAATGCGAAATTATTCATGCACGGAAATTCTCATCGTTTCTCTTTCTATAACGGGGTCCATCGGACTCATCACATACTATGGTGAGACTCAAAACTTGGGTCGTGAGGCTTATCAAGCTCAAAAAAATGTGCTGACGTCTCGTGCCGATTTATTTAAGAACGCCAAAGAGAGTTTAATATCAACGATCATCAATCACCTTGGAGATCCAGAATTTCAAGATCAAACCATCAAAGTTCTATCATCCAAACGTCGCTTCCGTCCAGGTACGAACAATACTCAAACCAAACTCACAGGCAACATAGACACCAGCAAAATATTCCAGGAAAATATTGCTGCGGAAAGTATTTCCATACTAACTCCTGGTGCCATTTTTTCCCTTTCTACAGATATTAAAAAAGTCGGACGCTATCAACCTGTTCAAAATACAACGACGTACATTGATCCCCAAAAGTCAGTTAATAGCAGTCTGAGATTCTTCAAAGATCCACTTTCAGGGCGCCCCACAACCACACTGGCATTTCCGATTCGCGATAACACAAATAAGCGTCGAGGCTATTACGCAGTTGACGTCAATCCAAAAACACTTTATGAGTCTATGTTCACTCCTGGAGACGTTCGCGAGCTAGACCCTCCTGAAAGGACATTGGCGATTGCGTATACATCCTTAAGTCGCACAACAGAAATTTATAACCCTAATAATGCCACTGAATATCCTGCGCTTAAAAGTGAAGGGATTACCAATGCCCTTAGTAATCGCAAAGGCACCTATTTGTACCTGAATCATGAGCAGAAGCCGGTCGTTGGCGCATATCAATATATTCCAGCAGCGAATATGGCACTTCTCGTTGAAAGAGAACAAGCCATTCTGTTCAAAAAGGCTCGTCAACGTCTAGTTTCTATCTTGTTATTTGGAGGCCTAGCATCTTTGATCGCCTTCGCATCTTTGAAGTGGTTTAAATCCTACCAAAACACAAAGCAGTTGATTGACAATGAAAGTTAACCTCGGACAAAAACTATTTACAAGCTCGAGCATCAAGCAAAAGCTTAAATTCGTCAAGTCACTTCAATTCACATTCACAACTCAGATCACTTTAGTGATCATATTGCTATTTTCTGCAGGTAATATCATTATTTTTCGTGCCACTTCGGAACGCCTGATCCGCAATACGCACCTCAGAAATCGAGATCAAGTTATGGGCTTGGTGGGAAATATCAATCAATGGAAAGAGTCAACTATTTTGTTGATGAATGGTCTCAGCAAACTCCCTGGAATTGTTCAACTTGATGACAAACAAATCTCAGCATCCCTCAATGAAATAACACAACTTACCCCTGATCGAGTGTGGCGTGTCTTTGATATTAATGGCAAACTTCTCTATACCAGCGTCAAACGTGAAAAGTCCTCTCATCAGAAACGGTTGCTTGAGCTCAGGCATACGGCATACGATGGTTTTAAGAAGGCAAGTCAGGGTAATTTCACCTGGAGTGTGGCATATCAGCAGGCTGGTTTTAAAACAGAAGGATGCTTAAGTGCCGATCAACCCATCTTCAGTCCAAATCCGGAAAAATCATCAGAGGTTATTGGCATCCTTAGTTTTTGCCTGCCTTTGGAGAAGCTTGGTTCTGCCATTGGAGTTGCTGGTAGTGATCAGTTTAGGAATGATGAAAACCTCAAGTTAAGCACCAGATCGAATGATCAGTCTGAACCGAAAGCGTCTCAGGATTATTTAGAGTTTCATCGTGGAGACTACAATGGTCGTGTTACGTACCTAATTTTTGAGAGTGGTAATATTGTCTTCCCAACCGCAACAGATTCTCGATTTGTCAGGATTTCAATCCTTTCGCCGAATCGATTATCGACAACGGCATGGGGGCGTCTCAATAAGCTGATCACAAGAAGAGGCAACTTCAACACATTTCAAGAAATCAATCTTGATGGCATTCCTCTTCTCACATTTGCCATGTCTTCATCTGCAGGGAATTCCGACTGGATTGCAGTGAATGCCATCGACAAAGAGACAGTTTTTGCTCCACTCAATCGATCATTAAAATCATTATTATTACTTCAACTATCAACTTTATTGATCACAAGTATTGCAATTTATTTTGTTTGCCGTCAGTTGACACGGCCATTGAATCAAATCATTGCCCGCATTCAAGCGCTCAGCAGTTTGGATTTAGAGCTGAGCAAACGCTATGCAATTAACAAGGCTTGGATCAGCGAAATCAATAATGTTTCTCAAGCCACCAACCGGCTTACACGAGCAATTGAATCTTTCTCTCGTTACCTACCACGCGAAGTCGTGAGGTTGCTGCTTCTGGATGATCGTACTGCGGAGCTAGGTGGCAATTCAGAAAATATTGCTGTGATGTTTACTGATATTGAAAACTTTACGTCCTATACAGAATCAATAGAGACCCAAGAACTGTTCAGTTATCTGAATGAATATTTCACAGAACTTACCGAGCAAGTTCTAGCCAGCCGCGGAACGGTCGACAAATACATCGGAGACTCTCTGATGGTGATGTGGGGGATGCCAACACCGCTGCCGAACCCATGCGAACTCGCGTGTGATACGGCGATTGCCGTTCGCAACGCAAGCAATAGACTTCGTGATGAGTGGTCTGTTCGAAAGTCACCTCTTAAGTTTGACACACGTATTGGCGTCCATTTTGGGGAAGCTATTGTTGGCAATGTTGGATCTGAAAATCGATTTAACTACACAATCGTTGGTGACACAGTCAATTTGGCTAGTCGCCTTGAAGGTGCCAACAAGGAGTTCAAGACGAATATTATCGTAAGCGAAGCAATTCTTATACAGCTTGCACAGGAAAATGCGACCCACAAATTTGCCTTCAAAATGATCGGCAAAATCACTGTGAAAGGCAAGAAAGAAGAGACATTGATCTATGAGTTATACGACCATCGATCGTCTTTGCGCGATTGCCAGATTGAAGCTTTGGATACTTGGAATCAGATCATGAAAATTAGGATCGACCAGGGTTCCAATGTCGCACTAGAGCAATTGTCTGCTCTTAGTGAGACGCTGCAGCAACAACCTTTGCTGATTCAGCTCAAACAACAGTTAATGCAGACTTGCTCCACGTCTGCTTGATTAGCGATTACTTGAACGCTTCCGTACGACCCTTGGCGTTGATCGGCTTTCATCAGTTTCCTCAACTGTTTTATCAGTTCCATTATCAACAACCTCAGGCTCATCATCAGGCTCCTGTTCTGCAATAAGACCCAAAACCATCGAAGCTTCGAGCTGATCTTGCATATCACCAAGAATCAGCAATGCTTTCAACACCAGTTGAGCCCGCGGAGCCTTCGGCAATCCTGGACGAAGTTTCTTGGTTGTGGTCCAGAGTTCCAGTGCAACTTCTTTCAGCAGTTCGTGCTCAGCGGCCATCGCGTCGATCCGTCGATTTCATAATCAATTCACCATACCGCCGTAGGTCCCAGGTTCCAGACATGTCCCTTGATCAGCGGGGACGCTTGCCGGTCTGTTGGTTCTGTTGACCAGCGACTTCAACAGGATTGGAAGGGCCCTTCCAGGGCCCATGAGTCATTTGGGTGATAAGGCTGACTTCACCCCATCTCCCCTAAGGGTCAGGCAGCAACAGGGGCTGCTTGACGGGAGAAACGAACGATGTTGTTCGCAGTTACGGGTTTGCTCTCACCGAGCAGGCTTCAGTCACCCTCCTCATGCCCCGTCGAAACCATTGCAGCCCCTCGTGAAAGGGAGAATGGAGCTGAGCGGAATCGAACCGCTGTCCGAAACACTGGTGTGGATCACCTAGTCCGGAGAACCGAACCCTGTCATTCTGACAGCAGTGGTGACCTGGAGCACAACCACGTGGGACGAGGACACCGTCTTGACGGCGTGGCTGTGCTGCCTCAGGGGTTGGAAGCACTGGGATGCGAAGAACTTGTGGCTCTAGGGGCCCATGGGGTTCAGCCCCTGCGCCGAGCCGCCGCCTTTCAGGCCGATATGGCCTGCCTCTATCGGCTGCATCTGCAATCACGCTTGCCCTTCCGTCTGCTGCGGGAGATGGCGGACTTTCCCTGTCAGGGCAGGGATGATCTCTATGACGGCATCCGCAACGCCCTGAATTGGGAGCGCTGGCTGCATCCCTCGATGAGCTTCCGGGTGGACGTGACTGGCACAGCCCCAGGGTTGAACCACAGCCACTACTCCGCGCTGCAGGTGAAGAACGCTCTGGTGGATCTGCAACGGGAGATCTGGGGAGAACGATCGTCAATCAACTTGGACCATCCAGACCTGGCTCTGCATCTCCACCTGAACCGCGGTGGTGCGGTCCTGAGCCTCGATGGCAGTGGCGGCAGCCTGCACCGGCGGGGCTACCCCGCCGCCCTGGGGGCCGCTCCCTTGAAGGAAAACCTGGCTGCTGGGCTGATTCAACTCCCCGGCTGGGGTGGCCGGCTTTCTCCTGGTGGCCCCCTTTTTG
>OZSS01000991.1_pt1 | contig 13528 bp, 16 predicted proteins | sample 1779911 | NCBI WGS metagenome assembly OZSS01 (sample SAMEA2603589, study PRJEB24840) | metagenome | biome: Water; feature: Photic zone; material: Seawater sample | place: Mediterranean Sea | collected 2013-11-12 | depth 10 m | reverse complement strand
ATTCTCTGGACAATTTATTTTTATAATTCTTAGGCCTTTTTTGATCACTAAGCTTATAATATTTACAAGAAAAATTCTTGAACATGTAATTTCTTCATTATCGTCTATAATAATTTTATTATTCGCATTAATTTTACCTAGTCCCCAATAGTTGTGGAACATTCTAGCTAGGTCATATAAATAGCTTGTAACTCTATGAGGTTCATAAAATTCAGCAGATTGTAGAAGAACATTATGAAAATTAGTGACTTTTTTTATCAAATCAATCTCCTCATTCAATTTGAGGTTATTAGAATAAAAAGCGTTTTTATCTGAATTCAAATTAAAGTTTTCTTTAAAAATTTTAAATAGAGATTTACATCTTGCATAAGCATATTGAACATAAAATACTGGATTATCTTTATTTCTTTCTTGTACAGATTGGAAATCAAAATCTATAGTACTTCTAGCATCTCTTGAAATCATCATAAATCTTAGAGCATCAGACCCTACTTCATTATAGACATCCTTTAATGTTAGATAATTTCCTGATCTTTTAGACATTTTTAAGAGCTTTTTATTATTATAAAGATTAACTAAACCTGTTAAGAAAATTTTAAAGTTAATTTTTTTTTCACTTAGCTGTAATGTTGCATTTGTTAATCTTTTTACGTATCCAGAATGATCGGCCCCCCAAACATTTAATAAAATATCATATCCTCTTTCAACTTTATTAAGGTGATAAATAATATCAGTCATAAAATATGTAAGCTCACCATTTGATTTTATTAACGCTCTATCCTTATCATCACCATAATTAGACGATCTAAAAAGTAGTTTTTTCTCTTTTTTTCCAACTTTTATTTTTTTTGACTATCAGGTTCATCCTGAAATCCAAGATATGCAAGATCCTTATCAATTAATTTTTTTTTTAGTTGATTGATATTAGATTTACTTGCCATTATTTTTTCAGAGATATAGTTGTCATGACTAATACCCAAACTTTTAAGATCATTTTTTATATCTTTCATTATTAATTCAGTTACTTCATTAGAGATTTCAATGTTGTCAACTTTGTTTATTGTTGACGAAATTCCAACTAAATAATTTCCTGGATAATAATCATCATTGTTAATTTTTTTTAAGTCTGAGTTAGGGTTTTCTTTGTGATAAATAATAGTTTTAACTAATTTCTTTATCTGCTCGCCTGCATCATTTATATAGTACTCCTTATCAACGTGATGACCAACTTCTTGAAGAATAGATGAAATTGCATCCCCTAATACCGCTCCTCTAGCATGCCCGATATGAAGCATACCTGTAGGGTTTGCAGAAACATATTCTACTAAAAGCAATGCCATTAGAGCTGAAGATAATGGTTTTTTACTTGTATTTTTATTAATTGAAATACTTATTTTATTATTTTTATAAAGGTCTGCTGTTTTTAAAATTGATCCAAGAAAATATTGACCGTGTTGTGCCAACCATTTTGCTTTGTTTGCAGAGTCTTTAGCTAAACTCCATTCAATATTAACACTTCTCAGTGCTTTATAAGTTTCTGTGTATATCTCATTCAAAGAAACACTAATCATAATTATACATTTGACAAATTTGGAAATAGCCAATCATTTACGTTCGATTCCCTTAATTCGTTGGCCAATGGGGCTCCTTGAAATAGAGTTATTCTTGTCCATAAATTAGATTTAGGATCAAATTTTGAGGCTCCAAAAAAACTTAATTTACACCTCAAAATATCAATCGGCCTCATATCCTTACCAATTAAATTATTTTGTATCTCGCTGTATGGCATTGATTTATTAATGATAACTCTCTTAATTATATTCCTTAATTCTGGGTGATTTATCATCACTTCAGCAGCAGTCATGTTAGAAGGTAATTTATTTAATGTATTTACTGCTTGTTTTATCTGATGAGCAATATCAAAAGGTAGTTGTTTTTCTATTATAAATCCATTGATGAATTAACTCTTGATGGTTTACCAAAAATGGAGCCATACCTAAACCCGTAGCATTGCCAACTCCTAAATGTTTTGTCAGGTGTTTGGAAAGAATTACAGATTTTTTACCTCCTTTTTTTTTTGCTCCAGTATAGTAACCCTTCCCGCCATAGCTGAGATTGTCATATAGGCTAATATTCCATGAGGTAATCTGCCCATTTATCATTTCACCATTTAAGAAATCTCCCACATAAAGTAGTTCCCTTTCTACGTTATCTATTTTGTACATAAATCGAACTGCACCCTTTCCATTAAAAGGTTTCCCTTCTTGTATTTCACCGTTAAACCATATAAATGGTAAATCATCTCTATCTTGGGATAGCACTCCTCCAGCAAATTTTGGAGCATGAGCTTTCATTTTATATCCTGGGGGGGAGGAAACAGTGCCGTTTGTAACATAGCCCATGACAACTTCGCCATCAAAACCTATTGCATCACACCGATAATTTGCCCAACCTGAAGCCACACATGGCTCATCTAAATAAGATCTGTAATTAGCCCATCCATTTATAAATTTAAGACCATCTGTTTCTTTTAACCATTCACCTACATAATAGGCATCAGCGCCTTCCTCAAAAGAGGAATAAATGTAGACATCTTTCCAACTATATATCCCAAAACAAGTACTTGTAACTTCTTCCCAAAATGATTTGGGGCAAGCTGCCAAGCCATTTGTATTCTCATAGCTCATCCAGTCCGATTCAGTTTGAACACGAGTGCCGGTACAACTCACTAGCAATAGAATGTTTGTTACGAAAGCTATTTTTAAATACAAACCTTTAACCATTTTTAAATTGTTCTTCTTTTTATGAAATAAATATAAATGAAATAATATCCTTTCGCATAGCAAAATATCAAATATCCCTATACCTATTGGTATATATATAAAGGTTTACTCTTTGCGTAATAGGTGAGGGAGTAAAAATAGGGGTTATGGTTACGCTTTGAGTATCCAGAGATGAGTTTCTTTGATGGTTTTTAGTCTCATCGTTACGATTAGAGTATCCACTCGTTACTGAAAGCGTTATGGGCTTTCTAATTATAGCTAGTGCTGTTTCATTTTGTTTTTACTAAAAGATCTTGGCGCCTTTATTGTAGCTTTCACTTCTAACTCTTTACCATAACAGTCATCTATTGGTTGCCATGTGATTGCATACAAAGCACATCTCCCTCCAGGATTGAGAAACTGACCTTCCCGAGTTTTTAGTATCAAATTAGCATCAATTAGCTCTTTTATGGCAGCACAAACTGTTGCTCCCCTCTTCCAGTTACGTTTTCTAAGAACTCCCATAGCAGCTGATAAATCGCCATTGTTTTTACCCCTAAACTGTCTTGCTAAATCGATGAGTAAAACTTTAGATTTCCATGATAAATTTATGTAATCCGGGCTATCTAAAACACAGTGCGGAATCAATACGAAAGTGCCCTCCTCTCTTCGACCTTTAATCTTTAGTCTAGTTTTTGCCACAGAGCACTACTTACCCTCCCTAAAAAGCCATTTTTTGGGGTTCCAGAGATTTTTTAGAACGATAAGGACGAAATCCATGCAAAGGGCAAGCATATGAAGAACAAGAGGAAATAGATTCCTTAAACCCCTTTTCTAAATGGTTTGAGGTACACCCAACGCACTCAGCACATTTAGCATGAATTGCTTTGGTTCGAGAATGAGGATTTCTTAGGAATTGCTCGATGGGATTAAACTTACTCATCGCTGCTTTGTCTCATTAATTCTCTTATTAATAAATTGATCAATATCCTCTTCCCACCATCCCATGGCGCGTCCACCATCAATTAATTTGATGTTTTTAGGGAACTTCCCTTTCGCCATTAATGCGTAGATGTAAGATTTAGAAAAAGGTATTAATTTTTTGACTTCGGGATAACGAAGAATTCGATTTGATTGTCCGCTTTGCATATTTTTCTCCATATTGTTTTTAAATATGAAGAAATGTTTTCATGCATGATAAAAAAGCACACGGACAAAAAGTAAGAGTTTATGTCCGCTTTTTCTTACCAACCTTCCATCTCCGATATTCTCTCAAAAAGGTATCTTGGTCTATTTCGCTCTCAGTCTCTATCAGGAATTGCTCTGCTCCCTGGTCGAGAGATTTAAAATCATTAAAATAAATAAAGTGATCAAAGTCGGAGAATTTAAGCTGACGGTATTGCTTGAAAGATAGGCTGTTATATTTCTTGTGTTTATCACCAAAGAAGGCTTGATCGAGTGAAATATTCCCCTCGGATTCAAAATAGTTCAGAAAACCCTCCATTATCTCCACCATAATTTCCGGAGGTGGATATTTGCCCATTTCCACATAATAGGTGAAAGCAGAAACCGAGTTATCTGCTACAGAAACATCTCTGCGAAAGGGTTTAAAATCATCAGCCAGTTTGTCCCAAAGCTTTTCTAACTTTAATTGTGATTTTTCTGAGAGTTTTTTGTCCATCCTAAACTTTTATCGAGGGTGTAACTTAAGGTGTAACTTTTCTATATGGATTGTCGATATTAAAAATTTATCTATTAAAAACAATAATTTATAAAAATTATTGGCGGAGAAGGAGGGATTCGAACCCTCGATACGCTACAAACGTATACACCCTTAGCAGGGGCGCGCTTTCAGCCACTCAGCCACTTCTCCAAAACTTGCAGGGTCCAGGATAATATCATAATTCCTCAAAAGCTAACCATAGCAATTAGGCTTTTTTGTCATCCTTCGCGAGTTCAAACGCAGAGTGGAGAGCCCTCACTGCAAGTTCGATATATCTTTTATCAATTACTACAGTGATTTTAATTTCCGAGGTGGTAATCATTTGAATATTTATTCCTTCATTCGATAGAGTTTCAAACATCTTTGCCGCAACTCCAGCATGTGAACGCATGCCTACACCTACAATTGATAATTTTGCTATTTCATTATCAGATACAACTTCTGAGGCTCCTAATTGCATCGCAGTTTTTTTGAGCAATGCTTCTGCTTCAGGAAGGTCCGACTTTGCAACTGTAAATGTCATTGATGCAGAATCATCTTTTGCAACATTTTGCACAATTACATCGACCTCGATGTTGGCTTTACTGATATTACCCAACACTTTGTGCGCTACACCTGGTTGATCAGGAATACCTCTAATCGTTAGTTTTGCTTCATCCTGTTTATAGGCAATGCCTGAGACCAATGGTTTTTCCATATTATCATCCTCAAAAGATATTAAAGTGCCTGAGCCCTCCTCAAAACTAGATAACACCCGCAGAGGCACATTATATTTTCCGGCGAACTCGACCGCCCTTATTTGTAAAATTTTTGATCCTTGACTCGCCATTTCAAGCATTTCTTCGAATGTTATTTTATCTAGACGCTTCGCATCTGGAACTAATCTAGGATCAGTTGTGTATACACCATCGACATCTGTATAAATTTGACACTCATCTGCTTTAAGCGCAGCCGCGAGCGCAACTGCAGTAGTATCGGAGCCACCCCTGCCCAGGGTTGTTATATTTCCTTCTTCGTCTATTCCCTGAAAACCCGCTATCACGGTCACAAAACCAGCCTTGAGGTCAGCAAATATTTTTTTTGAATCGATATCCTTAATTCTTGCTTTACCAAAAGCATTATCTGTCAGTATTCGGACTTGATGACCAGTATATGATTTTGCCTGAATATCTCTTTTGTTTAAGGCCATGCACAGCAGCGAGATACTTACTTGCTCCCCAGTGCTCAGCAAAACATCTAGTTCCCTGCGATTGGGATTGTCATTAACCTCTTGAGCTAGGTTTATAAGGCGATTTGTTTCTCCGCTCATTGCCGATACTGCAACAACCACTTCATGACCTTTTTCACAAAAATCAGCAATCTTGTCGGCAACAGCCTCTATTCTCTCGACCGACCCGACCGACGTACCCCCATATTTTTGGACAATCAAACTCACTTTTCACTCATCCGAGTATTAGAAGGCGTGATTAAACACTAAATGACGCTATTTTTCATGTCTGACTGAAGATTAATTCAACTTGTTATTGAGGTATTCAACTACTGAATCAAGTGCTGACTCCAGATTATCAGTATTATTTGCAATACCTTGAGCCATATCGGGTCTTCCGCCACCTTTTCCGTCAACTTGATCAGATACAAACTTCATAAGATGAGAAGCATTAATTTTCTCGGATGCGTGACCGGTCACACCCGACACAAGAGCAGCCCTTGAATTATTCAACCCCACCAGAAAAAATACTCCATTATCCAATTTCGATCTTATCTGATCTGCTATAGTTCTTAGACTAGATGCGTCGCTATCTTCAATAACTTTTGTCAGCAAAGAAATTTCACCTATTTTTATAATACCCTGCATAATCTCGCTGCCAGCCGTGCTAGCTAATTTCTGCTTGAGAACTTTTACTTCTTTTTGAAGATTTTTGTTTTCATCAACAAGATTTTTTATCCTTAAGGGAAGATCACCTTTGCTTCCCCGAACTACGTTTGAGATAGCTGAAAGTTGGTCTTGCTGAGCATTGCATAATTCGGTGGCTTTCTCTCCAGAGCAACTTTCAATGCGTCTTATACCCGATGCAACACTAGTCTCTAGCGCCACTTTTACTAATCCTATTTCACCACTTCTATCAACATGGGTCCCACCACAAAGCTCAACAGAGAAATCTTCACCAATATTGACTACCCTCACAACATCCCCATACTTTTCGCCAAACAAAGCGCGTGCTCCTTTTTTTTGAGCTTCCTCCATGGACATTGATGTGGTCACCACTTTTTTATTTCTCATAATCTCCATATTAACGATGTTTTCCACCTTTCTAATTTCTTCAGCAGATACAGAAGTATCATGTGAGAAATCGAATCTAAATCTATCACCATCAACCATCGAACCTCGCTGCTCGACATGATCACCTAAAACCAATCTCAAAGCTTCATGCAAGAGATGTGTGGCTGAGTGATTACAAGTTATGGACTGCCGTCTGTGAGTATCAATCTCAACCTTTACTTTATCACCCCTCGAGATTGCTCCGTGCTTTAAGTGTCCAAAATGCATAAAATGGGTACCAACTTTCTTGCAATCAACTACATTAAAAAGAGAGGTTTCGGTCCCAATAATTCCTGTATCTCCAACCTGACCTCCAGATTCCGCGTAAAAAACAGTTTTATCCAAAATAATTCCAACCTGATCGCCTTCTTTTATCTCATCAACTGCATTATTTTCAGCATAAATACCGAGAACGGTCGCATTAGTATCAGAATGATCATATCCGATAAACTCTGTTTTACCTGGTAAGTTTACTTGCTCGGAGTAATCGACTGAAAATTGACTTGCAGAGCGTCCACGAGCGATTTGTTCTTGCATACATCTGTTATAGCCTTCCATATCAATCTCAAGACCGTTCTCTCTTGCGATATCATTTGTTAAATCCACAGGGAAACCATATGTATCATAAAGTTTGAAAATTAAATCACCTGGAATTACTGAGTTTGTTGTACCAGCAAGATAATTCTGAAATATTGCCATGCCTTTATCGAGTGTTTTTGAAAATTGAATTTCCTCTTGTTTTAATACTTGACAAATTTTATCTTGATGAGCTCTCAAGTCAGGGTAAGCATCTCCCATCAATTCCCTTAAAACCGGAACTAACTTGTAAAAAAACTCCTCCTTGATACCCAATTTATTTCCATGCCTCAGTGCACGCCGAATTATTCTTCTAAGACCATAACCCCTACCCTCATTTGAGGGGGTTACTCCGTCAAGAATTAAAAAAGAGCATGACCTAATGTGATCACTTATCACTTTCAACGAATCATTATTTTTATCCTTACATCCTGTAACCTTTGCAGTGGCATTAATTAAGTCTTTAAAGATATCGATTTCATAATTACTGTGTACCCCCTGCATTACTGCAGAGATTCTCTCTAAGCCCATTCCGGTATCTATAGAAGGCTTAGGAAGAGGATTCATCTTTCCATCAGCACTTTTCTCGTACTGCATGAAAACCAAATTCCAAATTTCGATATATCTATCTAAATCATCATTTTCAGATCCTGGAGGCCCACCTGGAACATCTGGACCATGGTCCCAAAATATTTCTGTACATGGTCCGCAAGGTCCGGTATCTCCCATTTGCCAAAAATTATCCTCGTCCAAACGAGACAACCTACTTGGATCAATTCCTATTTCATTAATCCAAATATTTTCCGCTTCATCATCTGATTCATGGACTGTTACCCAAAGTCGAGATGGCGGCAACTTCAAAATTTCAGTTAGAAATTCCCAAGCAAATGCTATCGCGTCTTTCTTAAAGTAATCGCCAAAACTGAAATTACCGAGCATCTCGAAAAATGTATGGTGTCTTGCAGTATAACCAACATTCTCAAGATCATTATGCTTGCCGCCGGCTCTAACACACCTTTGAGAGGATGTGGCTCTATTACAGGAACGACTCTCTCCACCAAGAAAAACCTCTTTAAATTGCACCATTCCGGCATTGGTGAAGAGTAATGTAGGGTCATTAGCAGGCACTAAACTGCTGCTTGTGACAATCTCATGATTATGTTTTTCAAAAAATTTAAGGAAGCATTCTCGAATTTCTGAACTTTTCATTCAATTTTTCCTAATCTCAATCTTGAATCAGTGTTTTCTAATTTTTATCAACCATATCAGTTTCTGAGAATCCAACATCTGATTGAATATCCGCTAGCACGTGCAAATGCAGATGAAAAACAGTTTGCCCAGCTCTGGCTCCATTATTTATTACAATTCGAAAAGCGTCAGCAACTTCCCTGTATGCTGCCATCTCATTTGCAATAAGTAGTAAATGACCCAACAGATCTTTATCTTCAGCTGATGCATCGACAAGCCGAGGCAGAGGTTTTTTTGGTATCACTAACATATGAACTGGCGCTTGAGGTGAAATATCGTCAATTACAATACAATGCTCGTCCTCATATAAAAACGTACTAGGAATTTCTTTTTTTATAATTTTAGAGAAAATGGTTTCTTTTTCACTCATCGCCAAGTTTCTAATTTTTACCGCTGATTTTAGATTTTGCTAACTTCTCGTCAATACTCAATGTTCTCGCTTCTGACTCAATCATAAAAGGAATACCATCTCTGATCGGATAGGCTAGACCACTCGCTTTGCATACCAGCTCTTGAGCCTCTTTATCGTACTCCAGTGGCGCTTTTGTCACGGGACATACAAGAATACTCAGCAATTCCTTGTCCATTAGAATCTCCTTATCTAAGACGTATTGTACTTGAAAGGAAAATACACCGCTATGCTCAAAAAAAGATCAGGCAGCTCTGTTATTGATTATTTGGCAATACTCTGAGAACAAGCTCAGGATCAATTCTCACATCGAACCAATTCATCCTCCAATCCAGATGAGAACCTGTGGAGCGACCAGTTGATCCAACCAATCCAATTACATCTCCATGTTTTACTCTTTGTCCAACTTTTACGACAATTTCACTCAAATGCAGAAATGATGAGCTGACTCCATATCCGTGATCTATGATGATAGTCCCTCCAGAATAAAATAAATCATCTTCCGATAGAGTCACAATTCCAGATGCAGGTGCACGCACCTGTGATCCCTCACTAGCAGCATAATCAATTCCAAAATGAGGACGCCCCGCAACTCCGTTATAAACTCGTTGACTACCATAAATGCCCGTTTTTGGCCCTTCAATCGGCTTGGAAAAACCTTCTAGAAAAAATGGCTCAAAGAACATATTTTTTCTTGCTTCTCTGACGAGTTTAGAATCTTTCCTTATGCGTGCTAAATCCTCTTCACTTGGATCAACCGTTCTCTGAGGCACACCTTCTACATATTGGATATCGTACTGGCGTTTGTTCACCTTCAACAGGACAATTCTTTTTTTTCCAGATTTATTTCTGATAGTTAAGTCGATTGTCTCAGATGCGTCCCTGCCAACACCAAAAATAATTTGATCTGAATGATCAAGCTTAATGTTTCGGCCTGCATGAAAAACCTCAAACCCAGGTTTCACTCTACCAACAACGAGAGCTCCTTGATAAATCTCATCTGAAATATCAATTACCTCAGAAGATTTTTCTATACTCGATAGTGAAAAACTCCCAGTTAATAAAGTAACTGCAAAGAAATATTTAAAGAATAGATATGTAACTGACGGTGAACTATTTTTCATCAATATAGTGAATTAATCCACTACAGGTTCAACATAAGGTTCTAGTGACTCAATGGCACAAGTAACTCCAATGTCCATTACTTCCAATCTGTCAAACCTGGCACATAACTGATGACCTCTAACTTGCATCACATAGCCATTTCTTTTTATACCTCTGCATTCTTTTTTCATCGTCAACAACACCTTCTTCCTCCCTAATGTCTTAAGAATCGCGTGTTGATCATCGATAAATCGAATACTTCTTATACGATTTTTATTAATACATCCACTTCTTATTCCCCACTCTCTTGGATCTAACTCCCCCTCCAAAATAGCTAGGTTCTTCTCCACTGCCTCCTTTACATCCTTATTAATTGCTTCCTCATCATCAGCAAATATCAAATTAAAATTAAATAGGAAAAACCCGATAAAAATTATATTTTTTATATTAAACATCTCTACCTCTCTGAATTTTAGATATGGTAAATTGAACAAAAAATGTTGTTGCTTCAGTATATAACATCAACATAACCAGGCATATTTAAGTTATGCGAATATCTGAAAATATTCAATTCAAACCGCCATTTATGCTCAGAAATGGACATATTCAGAGTATCATGGCAAGCACCGGGCCAAGGCGCACGCTTGCCGACAAAATGTTAGCGAATCTGCATTCAGAACAGCTGACTATCAAGACTAAAGCGGGAGTTGCACTCACGGCTGATTTTACTACCTCAAATCGAATCGTTGATCGGAATAGAAAAAACTTTCTTGTTGTTCTTTTACATGGCTGGGAGGGTTCGAGTAAGTCTGCATATATAGTTACAACAACTTATACTCTCCTAGTGAATGGCTTCGATGTGTTGAGACTAAATTTCAGAGATCATGGCGACACTCATCAATTGAATAAAGATATATTCAATTCAACCCGGATAGATGAGGTCGGTGATGCTATCAAAACGTTCAAATTTCAAAATAACTATGAGAATGTGCTTTTAGGTGGCTTTTCACTTGGTGGTAATTTTGCATTGAGAATTAGTGCAGATAGAGGTGAAGAGCTTTCAATTAAAGCAACATTAGCTGTTTGCCCTCCGATCGATCCAAATAATGCGATGAAAAAAATGAACAAATCCTTTTTCATTTATCATTATTACTTCATAACAAAATGGAGAAAATCTTTACAGAAAAAACTAGCATTTTTCCCGAATCCAAGCATTGAAAAATTGCTGAAGAATAATAAAACATTATCGGAAATGAATGCAGCATTCATACCCGCGCTAACGGAGTACAAAAACCCAGAGGAATATTTTAAATCATACGAGCTGATAGGCAATCGACTCTGTAATATCAAATCGCCAACACATCTAATAATGTCTTTGGATGATCCAATAATACCAACCGAGGACATACACCAAATAAATGAAAACCCCTTCATTAATAGGGAAGTTCACCATTTTGGAGGCCATTGCGGTTTTATTGAGAACATCTCTGGTGAGAGCTGGTTGCAAACTAGGTTTGTTGAATTGTTCGAGAGATATATCTAGCTTTCGAGTGGACTCAACCTCTCAACGCTTGATTAATTTCATCAAAATCAAACCCCCTATAATGCAGAAATCTCATCGTTTTACCAAGCTGCTTTTTATCTGAAATGTCTTTTGATTTCCCTTTCTTTTTCAGTACTCGTTGAGCGAGTAAAACCCAATCTATTTTAAGCTCTGCAATTACCCTATTAACTAGCTCGGCACTGATACCTTTCGCATAGATATCAGCTTTTATTTTTATTCTCCCTTGCCCCCTGTTCACCCTTGCTAACACAAAAGATTCGGTATATCTTTCATCAGATAGCAATTTTTCAGCAGTCAGCTCATTGATTACAGTATCAATTAAACCATCAGTATCGAATCGTGATCGCAACTTCTCTTTGAGCTCTTTGGTTGAAAACTCGCGACGGGTAAGTGCTACGAGACAAGTATTTCGAATTTCTGATTTTAACTTATCTGTTTCAAGTGACATTATTTGAGGTTTTTAACTTCGATTTACAAATAACAATTTTTACTCATTTCTTTCAGTATCTGGCTCATCGCTTGCTGCAGTAACCTTTCCTAGCTCTTTTTCCCGTATTTTTCTCTCAAGCTCAGTCGCAATATCGGCATTTTCATTCAAGAAAACACAGACATTAGCTTTGCCTTGGCCAATCTTATTTCCATTATAGGCGTACCAAGCGCCAGATTTATCAACAAAACCATTTTTAACGCCCAAATCCACCAACTCACCAAACCGGTTAATTCCTTTTCCATAAAGTATCTGAAATTCAGTTTGTTTAAAGGGGGGAGATACTTTGTTCTTTACAACCTTTACTCGTGTCTCGTTACCCACAACTTCGTCTCCATCCTTAACTGCACCAATTCTTCGAATATCAATACGGACTGAAGAATAGAATTTCAATGCATTCCCTCCTGTTGTGGTTTCAGGATTCCCAAACATCACTCCAATTTTCATTCTGATCTGATTGATAAAGATTACCAGACAATTAGCTGCTTTGATGTTACCCGTTAACTTTCTAAGTGCTTGTGACATAAGCCTCGCTTGAAGACCAACGTGGTGATCACCCATCTCCCCCTCAATTTCTGCACGAGGAGTTAATGCTGCAACAGAGTCTACGACGAGCACATCGCATGCTCCAGATCTAACTAGCATATCAGTCACTTCCAGAGCCTGTTCACCAGTATCTGGTTGAGACACAACTAAATCATCGATAACGACTCCGAGTTTTTCAGCGTAAACGGGATCCAATGCATGCTCTGCATCAACAAAAGCGCAAGTACCTCCAGCCTTCTGAGCTTCTGCAATCACTTGAAGTGTCAGTGTCGTTTTACCAGAGGACTCTGGACCATATATCTCAACAATTCGACCTTTGGGCAAACCTCCTATTCCTAACGCAATATCGAGTCCTAATGACCCGGTCGAAATTGATGGTATAGATTGGCGATTATTATCACCCATCCTCATGACCGTACCCTTTCCAAATTGTCTTTCAATCTGTCCCAGTGCCGCTTCAAGTGCTTTTGCTTTATCTGCTTCCATTGATCTATCCTTTTTATATTTTTTACTGTATGGGTGTACAGTATCCTATTAATTTATATATTTCAACATCTGAATCAAACTAATCTCAACTGCCTGTGATCTCACTTGATCTCGATTGCCTGAAAATTCGAAGATTTGGCTGCTGATATTAGAATGAAACGCCCATGCGACACAGACAGTTCCAACCGGTTTATCTATCGTTCCACCTGAAGGTCCAGCAATGCCACTAATCGCAATAGCATAATCTGCGTTTGCTATCGCAAGACTCTTAGATGCCATTGCCTCAACCACCTCTATACTGAC
>OZSS01000990.1_pt1 | contig 13529 bp, 13 predicted proteins | sample 1779911 | NCBI WGS metagenome assembly OZSS01 (sample SAMEA2603589, study PRJEB24840) | metagenome | biome: Water; feature: Photic zone; material: Seawater sample | place: Mediterranean Sea | collected 2013-11-12 | depth 10 m | reverse complement strand
CATACAGAGAAGCTGCAGCTAACTTGCTTACAAATGCTGCTTTAGACCCTGTCGCCAAAATACCTGAATTTAAATATTGTGCTGTTAAATTAGAAAAAGTTTAGGGATTCATCAACCCACTTTTGATAGCAATAAGGGCCAGTTCTGTTTGGTTAGATGCGTTCAGCTTTTGTTTTATGTTGTACAAGTGTGTCCCAACAGTTCTCGGAGAAAGGTGCAAGGTTTCTGCAATTTGATTTACTGTTTTGCCGTTAGCAAGTGCCATGAAAACATCAAACTCTCGTTCAGACAGAACTTCTACTGGACTTGTTTCTCCTCCCATTTGACTCATTGCAACTTTTTGAGCAATTGATGGCTCAATGTACATATTCCCAGCGTGAATTTGTCGAATTGCTTTAATTAGTTCCTCGGCAGCCCCCCTCTTTGAGAGGTAGCCGTTCGCTCCAGCCTTTAAAGAACGTTTTGGATAGATTGCATCCTCGTGAGCAGATAAGATTAAGATCTTAGGAGATTTATCTTTACTGACTATCCGAGAAATTGTTTCTAGCCCTCCTATCCCAGGCATCGAAAGATCCATTACAATTACATCGGCCGTAAGAGTATTTAAAAGTTTTAAGACTTCTTCACCGCTCTCTGCTTCGCCGGCAACTGTTATATCTTTTGTGTCCTGAAGCAATAGTCTGAAGCCCATCCTTACCACCGCGTGATCATCTGCAAGAATTACACTAATTTTGTTCATATCTTTATTCCAAAAATACTAAAAGCCATATTATTCAATATCCTTAATTTTTGCAGAAGGAACTATCGAGGAGATTTTCGTTCCCGAGCCACTGGGTGACTCAACAATAAATTTTCCCCCTAGACTTTGAATTCTATCTCGCATGCCTCGGAGTCCAAATCTATTCGTTTGGTTGATTTTTTCAGATGAGATTCCATTCCCGTCATCCGCTACGCTGAGCGCAAGATCACCACTATCTTTAGAGAGTTCCAAGGTTATTGTGATATTCTTTGCCCCTGAATGCTTCACTGCGTTATTGACACATTCTTGAACTACTCGAAACAGCGATATTTCAACTTCTCTGGGTAAAGACATTGGCTCGGTTCTCAGATTAAATCTAATATTTTCATGAATCGTTTTCCAATCCTCAACTGCTTCTTCTAAAGTCTCTATAAAACCAAATTCTTCGAGCGAAATGGGCCTTAAACCCTTGATGATATTGTGAACCGCGTCATAAATTTGTCCAGAAATTGAAACGATAGTTTTACTATTGTTGTAAATTTTTACATCAAGCTCATCTTTACGGTTAGCCATGGATTGAGCAATACTCTTGATAGCAGTAACATATTGTCCCAACTCATCATGTAGTTCCATCGCTAACGCTTTTCGTTCCTCCTCCAGTCTGGATTGGACTAGAACTGCAAGCTCCTTGTTTTTCTCTAATTCACGTTTAGTTTTTTCGGCAACTCTTCTTTCCTTTATATCTCGCATAACTAGTAGAACACCTAGAACATCATTTGTCACCGGTTCGATGATTGGGGAAATTTTCTCAGACACTTCAATTATTTTCCCAAAACGTGTGATTCTTGTCGTGTCGTAATTTTCAATCGGAATAGAGTTTTGAACATCAAAAAACTTCCGTTCCATTTCTTCATGCAGATGTAACGGAAATAAATTTTCCACATGAATTCCTAAGAATGCGGCATCAAAATACCCAAAAAGTTTTTCTGCAGCAGGGTTTGCAAAAATAATCATCCCTGTTTTGTCTGCAATAATGAGTGCATCGGTTGATTGTTCGATAGCGAGTGCGAGCTTGCGATTTTCTTTTAAACCCTGTTCTATGGCATTTGCCATCTGATTAAAACCTGCTGTTACACTACTGAATTCTGTTACGCTGTATGAAGGTAGTCGCGTTTGAAAATCTCCTTTTTGCATTTTGTTTAATCCATTTACGATATCTTTAATTGGGTTTAATGCCTTTCCGATTATCCAAAAGACTAATAGATTTACAAAAACAAAGAAAAACAATCCTAGAATTGCCAGTTCTCTAAGATCATCCCAGGCATCTAAAATTGCTCGGGAGGGATTTGGCACGACTTGCACAGTCAACGATTGTGCTGGAATTATAAATGGTTCGATTTTTGGAGAGACGAGGTTTGAAAACCAATTAGGTGCATTTCTTCCAGCTTTGTACTTGCTAGGAGGAGAATCATAAATGAGATCACCAATGCTGTTGAACATGCGTACTTCGTGTGCCCTGATTCTTCCAAGATTTTTTAAAAAGTTTTTCAATGCGTCTTCTCTGTCTTTTCCCTGTGACAATAGTTGTGCCCTCGCAAGAAAATATGGCAGAAGTTGATTGGCAACTTTTGTTCCTGCTGTGATTTCTTCCTGAATTTGCTGCTTAGCATCTCGCAGCTGGATCGCGGTAGTAGATCCGATAAAAACTAACATCAGTAGGGTAATTAATATATTAATTTTTACACGCAAACTCATATCAATTCTTTGCGAACTTTTTCTAACGCGTCTGTTAACGCATTTTTCAATTTCGGACTAAAGGCATCGTGACCTGTATTTTTTACAAGCTCAATCTCTGAGTTTTTCAAATGAGAGTGCAATTTAAGAGCATTTTTTTTTGGACATATTGGATCATCTGACCCTTGAACAATAAATACTTTCTTTTCTCCCAAAATATTGCAATTATTAATTAATTCATCGTGTTGAAGAAAGCAGTTGTTTTTGAGGTAGTGTAAATGAATTCTCATTCGATTGAGTGCTTTTACCTCAGATATTGTTTCTTCTTTTTTTTCTATCTGTTGTGGCTCCGCTCTTTTAAATTTTAAGTTTTCTTCTGAGAGTTGCATTCCTGCCCGTTCTAAGTTTTCCCATCTTTCGATAGCGTCACTACTCTTTATTCGATCATCAGCGAATATAGTGTTGTAATAATATTCCAAAATATTCATATGTTTTGGAACAATTTGCTGGAGATCGGCGAACGTATTTGGAAATTTTTGCTTTCCCATATCGTTAACAAACCAATCTATCTCTTCTTTCGTACCTAAAAACACGCCCCTTAGGATTAGAGCATCAACTTGCTCAGGAAAGGTCATTGTATATTTTAATGCCAGTGTTGAGCCCCATGAACCTCCAAAAATAACCCACCTGTCAACCCCAATTTTTTCTCGTATTTTTTCAATATCTAATATTAAGTCGTCTGTCGTATTATTTACAACGCAGCCGTTTGGCGTGCTTTTACCACATCCTCTCTGATCTATAAACGTAGCAAACCAAAGGCTCGTATCAAAAAACGATTTTGAGGCTTCAGAATATCCACTGCCTGGGCCGCCATGCAAAAAAACTAAGGGAATACCCTGCGTAGACCCGATTGTTTCATAGGCTATTTTGTGAGTTTCGTCTACTTTTAAAAACTGTACTTGAGTCATCTAGTTACTGAATAGGTTAGAAAGAAATTTTAATGATTTTCATTAATGGTTAATCGTTGATTACTTGATTTAATTTAACTCTACTATTGCGATTATACGTGGGTGACCAATGTATTTCGGTTACAAATTTTAAAAGAAAGGAGAAAAACTATGTGGACAAAGCCTACAGCTACTGATCTTCGTTTTGGTTTCGAAGTTACTATGTACATCGCTGCTAAGTAATTTTACCTTACGAGTTCACCCGTGCCCTTTTGGGCACGGGTTTTTATTTAGGAGAATGGAAATTGATCATTAGAGTCTTAGGTTCAGCTGCAGGAGGAGGCTTTCCCCAGTGGAATTGTAACTGTAATAATTGTTCGAGTGTTCGAGCAGGTAAACCGGGTTATACAGCTAGAACTCAATCTTCTATAGCCGTTTCTTCAAATGGGCAAGATTGGTTATTGTTCAATGCGTCGCCAGACATTTTGACACAATTAAAGATGGCTGGATCGAGGCTTCAGCCCGCGAAGACAGTCAGAGATTCAGGAATAAAAGCAATAGTATTAATGGATGCTCAAATAGATCACACTACGGGCTTATTTATGTTGAGAGAATCGTCTGGCCCTTTAACAATCCACTCAACTAAAGAAGTTAGGGGAGATTTGTCAGCAGGAAATCCAATCTTTAATGTTTTAGATTTTTATTGCAAGATAAATTGGGTTGAAATTGATTTGAATAATTCATCAGAGACCAAAATTTCAGAAGTAGAAGGAATAACACTGAATTTTATGTCCTTAAAAAGTGAGGCGCCCCCGTTTTCACCTTTTAGGGGTAAGCCCAGACCCGGAGACAATGTTGGCGTTCAAATTGTTGACGAAAATTCGGGCAAAAAAGTTTTTTATGCTCCCGGACTCGGCTCTATTGAGGAACATCTAATTGGCCCTATGAATTCATCAGATTTGCTTTTAGTAGATGGAACTTTTTGGACAGATACAGAGATGATTGATAATGGTCTTTCAAAGAAATTAGCGAGAGAAATGGGGCACAATCCACAAAGCGGTCCTGGGGGGATGATTGAAAATCTGAGTCATATAGAGGGTCCAAGGAAAGTCTTGATTCATATTAACAATTCGAACCCAATACTTAATGAGATGTCTGAGGAACGAAAAATACTCGAGAAAAATGATATTGAAGTATCCTATGATGGGATGGAAGTTCTTCTATGACGCAACGTTAAATAATTTACGAGAGAAAATGATGCAAAGCAAAACTGTATTGACAGAATTAGAAACGGTAAAATCGCCTGATACTCAAAAGCCATGGAGTATGGAGAAGTTTGAAGAGCTTTTGAAACAAAAAGGTACAAGTTACCATATTTACCATCCATTTCACGTGATGATGGCAGAGGGTAAGCTTAGTAAAGAACAGCTGCAGGGTTGGGTAGCCAATCGGTTTTATTATCAAATAAGTATTCCGGTCAAAGATGCCGCTATTTTGTCAAACTGTCCTCATCCTGAGATTAGAAAAGAATGGATACAAAGAATTCTAGACCATGATGGATTTGAAGATGATGCTGGGGGAATTGAAGCGTGGATTGGATTGGGAAAGGCGGTTGGACTTACGCGAGAGGAGGTTGTGAGTCTAAAATATGTTGCTCCAGCAGCCCGTTTTGCTGTGGATGCATACGTTAATTTTGCAAGGCGTGCTTCTTGGCAGGAGTCAATTGCTTCGAGTCTGACAGAGCTTTTTGCTCCTCATATTCATCAGCAAAGGCTAGATACCTGGCCCGAGAAATATCCATGGGTTGATGCTGAAGGAATGAAGTATTTTAAATACCGTCTTGGTCAAGCACGAAGAGATGTTCAACATGGGCTTGAGGTTACGAAGACATTTTTTAGCCAATCGAGAGCACTTCAAGAAAAAGCTTTAGAAATTCTCCAGTTTAAGCTGGATGTTCTTTGGGCTCTTGCCGATGCTATTATGCTTCAACAATGCGAAATAGAAATCAAAGGGGCAAAGTTAAAATGAGCGGTCCCTCTAAGAATGATATACCCTTTCTTTCAAAATTGTATCGGTTGCAGTGGGAAAAGGCACAAGATGCGTATGTTCTTCTTTACCCGGAAGGTATGGTGAAATTAAACGAAAGTGCAGGAGAGATATTAAGCAGAGTAGATGGTACTAAATCCATTTTGTGCATTACAGAAGAGCTCGAGAAGAAATTCGGGGTATCTGACCTTTTGGATGATGTTCTTTCCTTCGTTGAATTGGCAAGCCAACAAGGTTGGTTGATATCAGATAATGCAAATAGAGAGGAAAAAGTTGACGACAAGTAGAGAAGGAATAGATCCACCACTTTGGTTGCTTGCAGAAGTAACGTACAGATGTCCGTTACATTGTGTGTTTTGTTACAACCCAGTTGATTATGCAAAACAGCATAAGGAGTTGACTACCGACGAGTGGTTAAGTGTGCTTAATCAGGGTAGAGAAATGGGAGCCGCCCAGTTAGGTCTTTCAGGCGGAGAGCCACTTTTGCGAGATGATCTAGAGGTTATCGTTCAAGAGGGAAGAAAGCTCGGTTATTACATTAATTTGATTACATCCGGTATTGGGTTGAGTGAAACCCGGATCAAGGATTTAAAAGAGGCGGGGGTAGATCATATTCAATTGTCTTTTCAGGATAGTACTCGAGAAATGAATGACTTTTTATCTAGTACAAAAACTTTTGACTTGAAAAATAAAGTTGCCAGACTAATCAAAAAATATGAGTACCCTATGGTTTTGAATTGTGTATTGCACAAGCTTAACATTGATCATATCGAAGAGATTCTCAGTATGGCAGAGTCTATGGGAGCAGAGTATGTCGAGCTGGCGAACACTCAATTTTATTCCTGGGCTAGTTTAAATAAAAAGCAATTAATGCCGACCAAAACGCAACTTGAGAAGGCAGAGTCTGTTACACAAAAATTCCGTGATAGGCTGGGGAATAAAATGAAAATTTATTTCGTCATGCCTGATTATTACAGCACGAGGCCTAAAAAGTGTATGAATGGATGGGGCAATGTTTTCGTAACAGTTCAGGCTGATGGAACCGTTCTACCATGTCACGTTGCTAGTATGTTGCCAAATATTGAATTCGAGAATATCAAAAGCACATCCTTAGAGTCAATTTGGTACGATTCCCCCTCGTTTAATCTTTTTAGAGGGGATAGTTGGATGAAAGAGCCTTGCAAAACGTGTCCTGAAAAGGAGAAGGATTTGGGAGGATGTCGTTGTCAAGCGTATATGCTTGCTGGAGACCCTACTTTAGCAGACCCTATATGCGATAAAAGTCCGCATCACCATATTGTTAAACAAGTTGTTAAAGATGCTGAAAACTTTTCACCTGAAGAAAAACCGATTATTTTTCGAACAGATAGTGAGTCGCGAAGACTAATTACAGAGAAAAATGCTGGTAGTTTAGATATTGAAGAATCTAGACTGTTCGAAGATGGTGTTGTTGCAAGTTCTGACAAATCTCGTGTAGGTAGTCTCTAAGCTATTGGAAATGTTTGCTTAGATGACTGAAAACTCCTTTGCTATTGAATTAACCGATGTCACAAAACGGTATGCAGATATATTAGCAACAGACTCTATATCCTTCAGGGTGAAAGAGACGGAGTTTTTTGGTTTATTGGGACCTAACGGTGCCGGTAAAACAACAACAATCAACATGATGGCCTCAATTTTGAAACCCACTGAGGGCGAGTTGCGGATTTTGGGGATTGATGTAAAAAAACAACCGGTAGAAGTGAGAAAAATTATCGGCCTTGTTTTTCAAGACTCTGCATTAGATCGGCAATTGACAGTCAGAGAAAACCTTATGTTTGCCGGCATGTTGCATGGCCTTAAAAAAGATTTGATAGAGAAACGATTAATTGAACTTTTGACTCTGTTTGGTCTTGAGGATAAAAAAGACAAACCTGTTGGGTCGTTATCTGGGGGACAAAGACGGGGTGTTGATATAGCTAGAGGAGTTATCCATCAACCCAGGATTCTGTTTCTTGATGAACCGACAATAGGCCTCGATGTTTCCGCGCGAGTGAGAATTTGGCGATTTATTCATAAACTGCGAAAATCTGACGGGATCACCATTGTTCTTACTACACATTATCTTGAGGAGGCCGAAAGTTGCGACAATGTTTGTTTTATCGATAAGGGAAAGATTGTTTTGGCTGGAAAACCAGACATTCTGATTAAAGAGTTCGATTCTGAAATTCTAGAAATTGAGTCATCAGATATTGACGGGCTGTATCCTTCTCTTAGAGCTTTTCTTGGTGAGGGCAGAGTTGATTTTAAAACTGCATATTTCAAAGTAGCAAAAAACAAAGAAATATTTGTTTCTCAAAAAATTGATCAAATAAAAAACGAATTTTCCAGCAGAGTGACGAGAGTTTCTATTCGTCCAATCAATTTGAATGATGTTTTTCTATGGGTTAATACATGAGTTTATTTAAACCTATTTACGCTGTTGTTCAAAGGGATTTGATTAAATTTTCGAGACAGAAAGGGAGAGTACTTTCCTCTTTAGTGAGACCTCTAATTTGGTTAGTGGTAATTGGTGCTGGTTTTAATTCCATTGTCACCACAGACGGGAACGATTATTTTGAATTTTTAGTACCTGGTGTTCTAGGAATGACAATATTATTTGGGGCACTGTTGGGGTCTCTTTCTATGGTGTACGAAAAGGAGTCTGGAGTGATGAGGATGATTCTTGTCTCTCCTTTGACTCACAGGAGTATTGTGTTTGCAAAAATGGCTGCTGCTACGTGTTCGGCGATTATACAGGCTACATTATTAATAGTCGTACTTTTGGCTCTGGGTTACATGGATTTATCTGTAGATTGGTTTTTATTAGTAGTTGGAATGTTTATCCTCTCTGTCACTTGTTCAGGAATTGGTATGCTAGTTGCGTCATTTTCAAAAACGCTAGATAACTTTGCGGCAATCATGAATTTTGTAATTTTCCCAGTTTTCTTTTTATCTGGGTCGCTTTATCCGATTACCAATTTACCATACGCACTAAAAGTACTAGCTCAGGCAAATCCCTACACATATGGCGTTGATATCCTAAAACATGGAATACTTGTTCCTAATGGAGGAACGTCTGATATTCCCTTGATTATCAGTTTTTTAGTTTTAATTGTGTTCACTACAGCGGCGTTTTTCATTGCAAGTTGGCGTTTTTCCTTAGAAGATACTACATCTATCTGGTTTCCACGTCAGATAAAAAAGTAAACCTTGCAGTATGCCTCGAAAAAACCTCAAAAATAAGGGTTTATACTAACTATTTTTTAAAAAAAGAACATTTCTCTGTTAAACTATTCTGCATTGCAACATATTGGGAAAAAACCGTGGAAAAAATAGTGATCGTAGGAGGTGGTGCTGCTGGGCTAGAGTTAGCGATTAAGTTAGGTCGTAAATTGGGTGGCAATAAACTTGCAGAAATCTTACTCTTGGACAAAGAAAGAGTTCATTTTTGGAAGCCGCATCTACATGAACTGGCAACCGGTTCCATATCACTTGACAGCCATTGCGCAGATTATCTTACTCTGGCGCGCGAAAATAATTTTTCATTTTATGAAGCTGAAATAAATGGCATAGACCGGGAAAAAAAAGTAGTCCATGTTAAACAGAATTGCGATGAAAACGGGCGAGAGTTAACACCTAGATGCGAAATTCCATATTCTAAGTTAGTTTTAGCCATTGGAAGTAAATCTAATGATTTTGGAGTTTCTGGAGCAAAAGAGTTTTCTTTGAGCCTTGATTCATTTAAAGACGCTGTTTCATTTCAAAAAAATTTAGTAAATTCATTTTTACGGGCAAATGCAATGATCAACCAGGGTAAAAAGCTCAGTGAGGAGCAGCTAAAGATTGCTATTGTTGGTGGTGGTGCAACAGGCGTTGAATTAGCTTCAGAGTTAAGTAACGCAATGCATACGTTGGCGGCATATGGGTACAAAGCGGTGGAAAAACAATGCGAACTCCAAATTACTCTAATAGAGGCAGGCGAAAGAATTCTTAAAAATCTTCCTGAGAGTATTTCGGAAAAAGTCAATTCGATTTTACGAAAGCGAGGAGTCAAAGTTCTTGAGAACTCAAATGTAACAATAGTGTCTGAAAAGTGCCTGTCGCTGAGCTCCGGTGAGATAATACCAGCTGAGTTAATTGTATGGGCTGCGGGGATTAAGTGTGCAAGTTTTTTATCTAGCATTGGGCTTGACACGAATGAGTTAAATCAGATAATTACGAACACAAGACTTCAATCAATTGGTGATAAAAATATCTACACAGTCGGCGATTGCGGTTGTGTGCCGTGGGTTGGCGGCCCCTTGCCTTTTGTTCCGCCCAGAGCTCAAGCGGCTAGTCAGCAAGCTAAGTATTTATCCGATCAATTTCAAAGGGAGCTTAATGGAAAAGAAAGTCAACCTTGGAGATACATTGATTTCGGTTCCTTGGTTTCCTTAGGCAGATACAGTACAGTTGGAAGTTTGATGGCGGGTTTTTCTGGCAAAGCATTTTTTTTAGAAGGGGTGTTTGCAAAATTTATGTATGTAATGCTTTACAAGATGCATGAGTATTCAGTACGCGGTTTTTTTAAGACACTATTTCTAAACATCAGTAGAGGTTTTTTTTCGCAAACCAAGTCGCGAATAAAATTACATTAATTAAATTTTGGTAAGGTTTAACTTTGTTCTCCGAGGTAGAACCATTCCTGGCCAGGCTCAGCATTTTGGTTAGGAAAAACTATAAAGCAGTCTTTTGGCGCTATTACTTCTTTTCCTTTTTCACTTATGCCGATAATTTCATTTTTCTCGATTTTCATAAATGTTTTCCAGTTTTTGGTGAATTTGTCGCCATGCGAAATTTTATCGATAACATCGAAAAGGCTTATGCAGCTAATCTTTCTATTGTCTGCCACCGGATTGTGTCTTTCCTCAGTCATGCGAAGACAACCCAAGATATTTAAGATAGCGTTTACCCCAACGCGGGGAGCAAAGACATCTTCGTGTTGTCCGCATTCTAAGGTGATAGCCAACGCTCCTTTACTGCGGGCATATTCAGTCGTACCATCTCCATATTTCTCGTCATAGTTTAATGAGAATGGTGGACTTAAAATGCCGTCTCTTTTTCTTCTGTTTTTTACACCCCGGGCGTAAGTTTCGCTCCAGTTTGCAATGACAGTGTCAACTTCTAAAGCTGACACAAGATGACTCTCGGATGTGTAAACTTTTTCCTGGTTTACGACAAAAGCCTTTTCATCTCCTGCAGTATTCCCGATTAAAGCGAAAGGCTTTACGCCGTTTAAGAAAGAGTGAAGGTCAAGTAATACGTCGCATTCCTCGAGAATCGGGCACAAGATACAATTAAGTTCGTCCTCAAAATTATTTTTGGAGGAACCTTTCGGGTAGAAAGCTCGATTTAAGTTTCTTTCGCCATTGCGGGTGCCTTTAAAGGCAGCTAAAGGATTGGTTATGGGTACAAAGGTGACTTTGCCTAAAGTTATGTTAACTAATTGATTCTGAATGAGATTTATAACATTATTAATTGCCAAAGTACCGCAATATTCATTGCCATGAACTCTTCCCAGAACTAGCACGTTTGGACCTGGTTTTAAACCAAAAAAAGAGTGGGTTTCTACGTGAAGATGGTTTATCATATTACCTTTTTTTAGGTTTCCAGCATTATTAGGAGTCTAACGTATAAGGTAATTTCTAGGGAGTGATTGTTGAATATTCATGAATATCAAGCTAAAGAATTGTTAGCTCGTTTTGGAGTGACGGTTCCACAAGGGCGAGTTGCATATACCGCTGAACAGGCATCCTTTGCCGCAAGTGAGTTAGGAGGTTGGAATTGGGCTGTAAAGGCTCAAATTCACTCTGGCGCGCGGGGCAAGGCTGGTGGTGTAAAACTTTGTAAAACTTACAACGAAGTTCAGGAGGCGGCAGCGGACCTTTTGGGCAATAGGCTCGTAACGGTTCAGACAGGCCCGGAAGGCAAGTTATGCGAGAGGGTCTATATCGAAGTTGCAGAACCTTTTATTAAAGAATTGTATTTGGGTTTTGTTCTAGACAGAAAAGCTGAACGCATCCGTGTGATTGCATCCGCCGAAGGAGGAATGGAAATCGAGGAACTTGCCGAATCCGCGCCAGAGAAAATCTTGCAGGTTTTGGTGGAGCCAGCGGTTGGTTTACAACAATTTCAAGCTAGGGAACTAGCATTTGGGCTAGGTTTGAATATCAAGCAAGTCCAGCGAGCTGTTGGGATTATTATGGGAGCTTATAGGGCTTTTAGAGACAAGGATGCAGAAATGTTGGAAATTAACCCAATGGTTGTAACGCAAGATGATAGGGTGGTTGCGTTGGATGCGAAAATGTCGTTTGATGAAAATGCACTATTCAGGTTGCCAGATATTTCAGAAATGAAAGATTTAGCCCAGGAGGACCCACGGGAGGCAGAAGCAAGTCAGCATAATCTAAACTACGTTGGTTTAGACGGAAATATAGGATGTATCGTTAACGGAGCAGGGCTGGCAATGGCAACTATGGATACAATAAAATATGCTGGGGGTAATCCAGCAAATTTTCTAGATGTTGGGGGCGGAGCATCTCCGGAAAGAGTAGCAAACGCTTTTAAACTTGTTCTTTCAGATAGTAATGTTGCTGTGATTCTAGTGAATATTTTCGCGGGTATAAACCGTTGCGATTGGATTGCAAAAGGGGTGGTGGATGCAGCAAAAGATCTCAGAGTCCCGCTTGTTGTCCGATTAGCGGGAACCAATGTCAAAGAGGGGCAAAAAATTATAGGGGAATCTGGCTTGCCAATCATCAAAGCCGATACCTTGTTGGAGGCCTGCAGTAAGGCTGTTGAACAAGTTAAATAAACAAACTCAGTCGAATAGGATGTGAAGCAATGAGTATATTAATCGATGAAAAAACCCCTATAATCGTGCAGGGATTTACCGGGGACAAGGCCACGTTTCATGCAGATGAAATGATCAAATACGGTAGCAATGTTGTTGGTGGGGTCACACCCGGAAAAGGTGGCAACACACATTTAGGAAAGCCAGTTTTTAATACTGTTAAAGAGGCTGTTTCTGTAACAGGAGCACAAGCAAGTTTAGCTTTTGTGCCTCCCTCGTATTCGGGGGATGCTTTAATGGAAGCTGCAGATGGGGGTTTGAGGTTAGTTTGTATTATCACTGATGGAATACCTTCGCAGGATATGATGCGAGTGAAACGATTTTTGAGAAGGTATCCAAAAGAAAAACGGACAATGGTTGTGGGGCCAAATTGTGCGGGAATTATTTCAGCGGGTAAAGCAATGCTAGGTATTATGCCCGGACATATTTATAAAAAGGGCTCAATCGGCATCGTATCGAGATCTGGAACCCTAGGATACGAAGCAGCAGAGCAGGTTTCGAATGTCGGGCTTGGTGTATCAACATCAGTAGGTATTGGTGGCGACCCGATCAATGGTTCCTCTTTTTTAGATCACATGCAACTATTTAATGATGATCCTGAAACTGAGGCGGTTATCATGATCGGCGAAATTGGAGGGCCGCAGGAGGCTGAAGCGGCGGCCTGGGTTAAAGATAATATGAGTAAGCCGGTTGTTGGATATGTGGCAGGACTCACAGCCCCCAAAGGCAGGAGAATGGGCCATGCTGGGGCGATAATTTCAAAAGCTGGGGATTCAGCTGCTGAAAAATCTGAAATAATGAAGAGCTTTGGGATTACGGTAGCCGCTAGTGCTAACGATTTTGGGGCAGCAATTAAACAAGCACTTAACTAAATTTAAGGTTTATTGGAGAGAAAATGAGTTTTTATTCCGTTGAACAATCAAGACCGAGGCTTTCGCGCCCGCCCCACAAATACGGCACGCCGATGAAACTTTCTGCGACGCGCACAAAGTCCTGAGCCTGGGTGCTCTCCGCGTCAATGTGGTCGGCAAAAATATACGCCCCGCGGGCCAGCGCCGCGAATGCGCCTTCAACCCCCGTGCCCCTCACATGAGCGCCCATCGACACCGCCATGAGCGGACGCGATTTAATGTCGGGATCGGTATAGATG
>OZSS01000989.1_pt1 | contig 13544 bp, 13 predicted proteins | sample 1779911 | NCBI WGS metagenome assembly OZSS01 (sample SAMEA2603589, study PRJEB24840) | metagenome | biome: Water; feature: Photic zone; material: Seawater sample | place: Mediterranean Sea | collected 2013-11-12 | depth 10 m | reverse complement strand
CTCTATTTTATCCCCACCTTTAAATAAAATCCCTTTTTTTGCTGCTTTACCTGATGCGACAGTTATTACAGTTGGGGTGGCTAAACCTAATGCACAAGGACAAGCTATTACTAAAACAGCAATTGACAATTGTATGGCTAAACTAAGAAAATTCTCAGCATTACTACCAAGCGAACTATGAAGTGTATGGCTTGAGTGAGTGATGAATTGATGATTATGACTTAATAAATCTGGCCAAATGTTTCTTGCCCCTTTCCACCAAAAGAAGAAGGTTAAAGTAGCAAAAATAAGCACAAAGTAAGTAAATTTGCCTGCAATTTCATCAGCAATGCTTTGAATGCGAGGTTTTCTAGCGTTTACAGACTCAATCAGATTTACTAGTCTTGCAAGAGAAGAATCTCCTCCGACCTTTTGTACTTTCAGTCTAAGAGTTGAATTAAGATTTAAAGACCCACTAGATAGATTTTCGCCTTCCTTTACTTCTATAGGTTTGGATTCTCCAGTAATATGTGAAACATCAACATATGAATTACCTCGGGTAACAATACAGTCAGCAGGTACTCTGTCTCCTGCTAAAACTTGAATCTCTTGATTAGGTCTTAAAGTATTCACTCTTATTGACTTTATTTGATTGTCTTCTGTGTAGATATTTGCCATTTCAGGTTGAAGATCTAATAATTCTCCAATGGATGAACCAGTTTGATATCTTGCTCTTTCTTCTAAGTAACGCCCAATCAGTATGAAGCCTAACAGCATAACAGGCTCATTAAAAAAACAAGGAAAACCAGTGGCAGGAAATATTAAGGATAGAAGACTTGTTGTATATGCGCTAATTACACCAAGAGCTACTAAAGAATCCATATCGGGATGGTTCTTAATAAATGATTTGAATCCATTAATAATTATTCCTCTGCCAGGAAATAATAGAGCTAACGTTGCTAATGAAGCGTGAAAAAATATATTACCTAATATTGGAAAATTTATATATCTTCCTTCTGCCAGATGACCTAATCCTGAAAAGAATAGAAGTAATAGGGCAAAAGTTAGTTTTTTCCATTGATTATTCCACTTCTTTTTTTTTTCTAATTCTGTTTTATTTATTTTTTTTGAAAAATCATTTATGTAAATTTTTGCTGGGAAACCATTCTCTTTTAAATTTTCGAGAACTGATTCTATATTTATTTGTTTCTGGGTAATTTCAAAATATGCACTTTCAGTAAGCAAGTTAACAGAAACATTTTCAATACCATCAGAATTATTCAATATTTTTTCAACAGTACTAACACAACCTCCGCACTTCATTCCTTTAACGCTTAATTGAATGCTCTCCATATTTTTCACGATAGAAGCAAATTAATGCTTGACTTTATATTTAACTATAATAATAAATGTAATAGACTTTTTAAATAGTTATTTTTTAAATTACTATATTAATTTTATTAGATTTTGAGCAGTGCCTAGTAATCAAAACAGAGACAATTTTATTGATAAAGCTTTTACTGTAATTGCTGAATCTATTGTAAAAATAATGCCTATCGCTGAGAAAGAAAAAAAGGCATATATTTATTATAGAGATGGCTTAGCTGCACAAAATAATGGGGATTATTCTGAAGCATTAGAGTATTACAAAGAGAGCTTACTGCTTGAAGAAAACAAAATTGATAGGGGTGAGACTTTAAAAAATATGGCAATCATATATATGAGTAACGGTGAAGAAGATTTGTCTATTGAAACTTATCAAAAAGCATTAGTAGAAAACCCCAAACAGCCATCATGCTTGAAAAATATAGGTTTAATTTATGAAAAAAGGGGAAGATATGCTGAGCAAAATGGTGATTTAGATCAGAGAGATATTTGGTTTGATAAAGCTGCTGAAGTCTGGTCTAAAGCAGTGAGACTTTATCCAGGTGGATATTTAGATATTGAGAATTGGTTGAAAAACTCAGGCAGAAGCTCAATTGATATGTATCTTTGATTGTTTTATTTTGAAAAAGAATAATCAACTGCTTCTTTAATATTGGAGATCTCCTTGATATTTATTAAATTTTGAAAATTATTATTTAGTTCCGCTTCTAGTTTTGGCACTACGATATTTTTGATTCCTAGTCTTACAGCTTCTTCTATCCTTGTACGAAGGTTATTCGATTTTCTAACCTGACCGCTCAAACCCAATTCCCCAATAAATGAGCTATTTGCCAAAGGAGGAATATTTTTCAAACTTGATAAAATTGATATTGCTACACCTAAGTCAGAGGATGGATCATTAATCTCAAACCCTCCACCAGTAGCTATATAACAATCAAATTCAGATAATTTTATTCCTACGTGTTTTTCAATAACAGCTAGAATTTGATGCAACCTATTTATGCTTATTCCAGTTGTAGTACGTCTTGGGTTACTGTAGAAAGTTTTATTTACCAGTGCTTGTATATCAATTGCTAATGGTCGAGAGCCTTCATTTGTAATCGTAGTTGTTACACCTGAAATATTTTCTTTATTTGTAAAAATTGAACTTGGGTTTTTTATCTCATGTAAACCCTCTTCAAGCATTTCAAAAATTCCAATCTCGAAGGTCGATCCAAATCGATTTTTTATACTTCTTAGTAATCTATGTGAGGAAATATTATCTCCTTCAAAGTTTATTACTGTATCCACTAAATGCTCTAGAGTTTTAGGGCCAGCTAAGGCACCATCTTTGGTTACATGACCAATTATTAGGAGTGCAATGTTATTTTCTTTGGCAAGATTTTGCAATTCAGATGAACATTCTCTAACTTGAGAAACCGATCCAGGGGAACTTTGCATTTCATGATTATGGATGGCTTGAATACTATCAATAATTGCGAAACTCGGACTTACGCGTTTGATCTCTTCAATAATTAGGGATAAATTAGTTTCTGCAAAAATTTGTAAATCAATACTGTTTTGCTTTAATCTTTCCCATCTAATTTTTACTTGTTCTAAAGATTCTTCTGCAGTTATATATAAAACTTTCTGATTTAGAGATATTTTTCCTGCTGATTGAAGCACTATTGTGCTTTTACCTATACCTGGTTCTCCTCCAAGTAAAACAACAGATCCAGGTACTATTCCACCTCCAAGCACTCGATCAAATTCTCTAAAACCACTTGTAAATCTTGATATTTTTTTTGATGAAATCTCGTTAAACTGTATAGATTTTTTATTAATTTTAATATTTTTTATTTCTTGATATTTAGATCTCTTGCTTTTTATTTCTTCAACAATGGAATTCCATGAGTTGCAATTTAGGCATCTACCAAAGTATTGAGAAGTTTCAGATCCGCAATTCTGACAAATAAAAGTAGATAATTTGCTAGACATTTAGTCTCTGAATGAAGTAATGGAACTAGAATGTTTGGGATATTGCCCCTCTACAAGTTAGATTAGGTTAATAATAAATTCTCTTACTGATTAGCTAATAGAAACAAATGGCTCTATCTAGTCAAACTAAAGAAACTATACTTGTCGCAGATGACGAGGCAAGTATTAGAAGAATTCTGGAGACGCGTCTCTCCATGATTGGCTACAAAGTTGTAACTGCAAGTGATGGCAAAGAAGCACTAAAGTTATTTAAAGATTATGAACCTGATTTAGTAGTACTTGACGTTATGATGCCAAAACTAGATGGTTATGGAGTTTGTCAAGAGTTAAGGAAAGATTCTGATGTTCCAATTGTTATGTTAACTGCATTAGGAGATGTTGCAGATAGGATAACAGGTTTAGAATTAGGGGCTGATGATTATGTAGTAAAACCATTTAGCCCAAAGGAGTTAGAAGCTAGAATTAGGTGTGTTCTTAGAAGAATCGACAAAGAGCAAATTCCTGGAATGCCTAATTCAGGATTAATTTTGGTTACGGATATAAAAATTGATACAAATCGAAGACAAGTTTTTAAAAGTGATGAGAGAATTAGATTAACTGGTATGGAATTTAGTCTCTTAGAGCTTTTGGTGAGTAGGTCAGGAGAGCCATTTAGTAGAGGAGAGATTTTGAAAGAAGTTTGGGGATATACTCCCGAGAGACATGTAGATACAAGAGTTGTCGATGTTCATATATCAAGATTAAGATCCAAACTGGAGGCAGATCCAGCAAATCCAGAATTGATATTAACAGCAAGGGGTACAGGATATCTTTTTCAACGGATTGTCGATATTGCTCCCTTTGATGGTAAATAAATGGGGAAAGAAACTGAGCAAAAAATTAACAAGCCTAGAGCCATTAGAAGATTAGTAATTTGGTATAAAAGAAATTCGGCTGTGACCTCTATAGTTGATACTGCTGCTAGTTCTGCAGCAACGGCTAGTAATGTTGCAGGTAATATGGTTTCTGGTGCTGGATCAGTAGTAACCACAGCTAGTAATGTTGCTGGTAATGTTGCAGGTAGTGTAGTTTCAAGTGCTGAATCTGTTGTTAATACTGCTAGTAGTGTAGTTTCAAATGCTAGTTCAATAGCTAAAAATACATTACAGCCATTAGTTTTTGACCCATTAAAAAGATTACAAAATAACGATAATATTTTAGATAGGGTGGAGGAATCTCAATCTAAAAGAATTTGGATCGCAGTTGATGGGATGGGTGGTGATTATGCTCCTGATCCAATTCTTGAAGGTTGCCTAGAAGCAATAAGTAGATTTCCAATAAATATAAAGTTTGTCGGCGAAATTGAAAAAGTTAAAGATGCAGCAGAAAAAAATGGTTTAGCAAAATTATTAGAAAATGAAATAGATAATAATCGTCTTGAATTAATTGATAGTGGAGAACCTATTGGGATGAATGAAGAAGCTACCGCAGTTAGAAAAAGGAAAAATGCAAGTATAAACGTTGCAATGGATTTAGTGAGAAATAATAAAGCTGAAGCTGTCTACTCAGCGGGTAATTCAGGCGCCATGATGGCTTCTGCCATATTTAGAATTGGGAGATTGAAAGGGATTGAGAGACCAGCTATAGGAGCATTGTTTCCAACAAGGGATCAAACTCGCCCGGTATTAGTTTTAGATGTCGGCGCAAATACTGATTGTAAGCCATCTTATCTGCATCAATTTGCTCTTCTAGGTAATATTTATGCAAAAGATGTCCTTCAAGTACAAAAACCAAGAATTGGCCTCTTAAATATTGGAGAAGAAGAATGTAAAGGTAATGATTTATCCTTAAAAACATTTGAATTATTATCTTCTGAAAAAAGTTTTGATTTTGGAGGTAATTGTGAAGGGAGAGATGTACTATCAGGTAGTTTTGACGTAGTAGTCTGTGATGGATTTACTGGAAATATATTGTTGAAATTTCTTGAATCTGTGGGAGGAGTTTTATTAGATATTTTGAGATCTGAGCTGCCACGTGGAAGGCGGGGGAAAGTTGGTTCAGCTTTTTTAAGAAGTAATCTACTTAGAATTAAGAAAAGATTAGATCATGCCGAACATGGAGGAGCTTTATTACTTGGGGTGAATGGTATTTGCGTTATTGGTCATGGAAGTAGCAAATCTTTATCAGTAGTTAGTGCTCTTCGCTTGGCTCACTCTGCTGTGAATCATGGTGTTATGGACAATTTAAATCAACTGCAAAAGCTTCAAGTTTTAAATTCATAAAACATATTGAGTCAAATTTATGTTTGACTAATATAAGTAACTAAAAAACTCTTTTGGAAGGAATTAATTTTAATCAGATTGGAGTGTCATTCAAGGGAAGCGGAAGTTATGTACCTGATCAAATCCTAACCAATCAAAAAATTAGTCAAAAGGTTGATACAAGCAATGAATGGATAAAATCTAGAACTGGCATTTCTGAGAGAAGAATTTCTAGCATAGAAGATAATGTTACTGAGATGGGTTATAAGGCTGCTATAAACGCTATAGAAATGGCTAATTGGGATATTAAAACGATTGATTTGATTGTTTTAGCTACTTCTACTCCGCATGATTTATTTGGATCAGCCCCATCCATTCAAGGTAAATTAGGGGCAGCTAATGCTGTAGCTTTCGATTTAACTGCAGCTTGTAGTGGATTTTTATTTGCCTTAATAACAGCCTCGCAATTTTTAAAAGGAGGTAGTTTTAAAAGGGCTATTGTTATTGGAGCAGATCAATTATCAAGTTTTGTTGATTGGAATGATAGAAGAAGTTGCATCCTTTTTGGAGATGGTGCCGGTGCATTAGCAATTGAAGCCACAAATGAATTTGATAATTTTATAGGTTTTGATATGCGAACTGATGGGGGAAGGGGTTCTTTTCTTAATCTTCCATCAAAAAAGGATAAGAATTCAATAGTTGATGAAATTGACTTTTTAAGTGGAGGTTTTTCTCCAATTCAGATGAATGGTCAGGAAGTTTATAAATTCGCAGTTAAAGAAGTTCCCCTAATTCTTGAAAAGTTGTTGAAAAAAATGAGATATAAGTCTGATCAAGTTGATTGGCTCTTACTGCATCAAGCTAATCAAAGAATATTGGATTCTGTAGGAGAAAGGTTAAAAATTCCCAGAGAAAAGATTCTTAGTAATTTAGAAAAATATGGCAATACGTCAGCAGCAACAATTCCACTAATGATGGATGAAGCTGTAAGAGATTATAGAATTAAACAAAATGATATTATTGCTACAAGTGGTTTCGGTGCTGGGTTAAGTTGGGGTGCAGCCCTAATTAAATGGGGTTAAAAACAAAATAGGAACATTATGACAGTTGCATGGGTATTCCCTGGACAGGGTTCGCAAAAAATTGGAATGGCAAAACAAATTGAAAATTTGCCGAGTACAAAAGAGAGGTTTAGTTATGCTTCTGAGATATTTGAGAGAAATTTATTTGAAATTTGCGAGTTAAATTATGATCCAACAAATCCTCTTGGTGATTTAAATAATACAAGAAATACACAAATCTGCCTCTTTTTGGTTGAATCAATTTTATTAGATGCCTTAAAAGAAAATGGTTTTAAACCAACTTATGTTGCTGGGCATAGTCTCGGAGAAATAACTGCATTATATTGTGCGGAAGTTTTTTCATTCGAAGACTGCGTATCACTAATAAAAGTAAGATCTCAATTAATGGTAAATGCTGAGCAAGGATCTATGGCAGCAGTAATTGGTTTTGATAGAAATGAACTTAATTTATTAGTCAAAGAAAGTAAAGATGTTGTAATTGCTAATGATAATAGCTCTTCCCAAGTTGTCTTATCAGGATCTAATGAAGAGTTAGACAATTTATCGAAAGAAATTTCTTGTAAAAGATTCCTAAAATTAAATGTTTCAGGTGCATTCCACTCACCATTCATGGATGAGCCTGCAGTTAAATTTTCTGAGTATTTAAAACAGATTAAGTTTAAAAATCCTTCTTTCCCAGTAATAAGTAATTATGAACCTTCATTATGTGACGATCCTGATGAGCTTAAAGTTAGATTGGAAAATCAAATGTGTAATGGCGTAAGGTGGCGAGAAACTATGGATTTAATGGCAAAAGATAATGATCTTCATTTTGTTGAAGTTGGTCCATCAAATGTGCTTAGCGGTTTAGCAAAAAGACATATAGAAGATTTAAAAATTTCTCAAGTTTCATCTTCTAATCAACTAACTTATTAATCAAGTATGAAAAATGATGTTTTTCAAAAATTAATCTATCAATTAGTAAGCAATCTGTTTGTATTGCCAATTTATAAATTTGTATTTAGAGGTCAATTAATAGGTAGAGAAAATATTCCGCAAAAAAATTCTTATATCATGGTTTCTAACCATGGTTCTTTGCTTGACCCTCCTTTGTTAGGACATGCTCTTAGACGTAATATATCTTTCATGGCCAAGGCAGAGCTATTTAAAATACCCTTACTTGGTTTTATTATCAAGGCTTGTGGAGCTTATCCTGTAAAAAGAGGAATTGTTGATAAAAATACCATTAAAACAGCATGTAAAAAATTATCAAATGATAATTGTATTGGAATATTTATTGATGGTACGCGTCAAAAAAATGGTCGAGTAAATAAGCCCAAACAAGGCGCAGCATTATTAGCTTTTAAAAATCAAAAATTATTATTGCCTGTTGCAATAGTTAATTCTCATAGACTAATAAGATTTAAATTCTTTATTCCTTTGTTTTCAAAAATTGTTATTAAAGTTGGAGAACCTGTTCAACCTCCACAAAGTTCATCAAAAGATGATCTGAATTCTGTTACAATTTACCTTCAAGATAAAATTAATAATTTGATTGGATAAATATTTAGTTAATTGGAGAAATGGGGTAAAGAGGCAAAACTTTTTTCCAGGAATCTAAATTTGAATTTAATAAATTTTTATTTGCTAAGTTTAATAATTCTTTTAAATCTTCTTTGTCATTATAATTAGCCTCAAAAGTAACTTCTTTACTCTCAAGTTCTTTGACAACTTTAGGTAAAACTGTTTCTCGAATGACTAGATCAGAGGAATCTTTTTCTTTGTGATAAATTTCATATTTACCTGCAATTAAACCCTTTCGTTTTAATTTTTTGTAAATCCAGAATGATTTTTTGTTTTTAAAGATATTATTCTTTGATGCAATTCTTTTTGCCATTATTTCAAATGCACTAAAACTTTCTAGAGGACAATTTATCTGTTGTGAGATAGTTCTTGCTAAAACCACAACAAGTCGTGAAGCATTAAAATTTGCTGGCCCTATGCTGACAGATAACTTTTTTATTTTTTGTAAATTTTCTTTGGAAATGAATTTGTTAAGATCATTAATTAAGTTGTTGCAAAGGTCATTATCAAATTTTTTGATAAATAATTCATCAGATTCAAGTGTATTATTTTTTCTATATCCAAAGCCAAAAGAATTGTCTGTGCTGTGAATGACTAATATAGGATAATTTTCTCTTTGTTTGAGTTTATTTGTCATCTATTACCTTTAAACAGGTAATTCCATACCTGGATTACACTTAGACCATTTACCAAATTCATTTTCAAAGCTTTCACAAGATTGAACATCCCAATCAGTTTTATAATCACCATTATTTTCCTTAACTATATTGATATGAATGAATGGTTTTTTTGCTTTAAAATCAGGAAGATTACAAATATGATCAACACCATGATTATTCTCAACATCATGATATGTGATACATCTATCAACCCATTTACAGTTGATGCAAATGCACATAATTAATAAATAAAATGAAAAGTAGCATTCACACAGATCATACACTAATAATTGATCAATTAGAAAGAAGTATAAAATTTCATAATTTGGATTTAATATTAGGTTTTTTACCTAAAGGATCATATTTGGTTGGTGGTTACATAAGAGATATTATTTTGGGAAGAAAAACTAAAAAGGTAGATTTTGATATTGTGGTACCTTTAAATGCAATTGAAACTGGGAAAAAGATTGCAGATAGTATTGGATCAAAGTTTATAATCTTAGATGAAAAAAGAGAAGTAGTAAGAATTATTCTTAATCATATTTATATTGATATTGCTAATCAGGTTTCATCTACGATAGAAGGAGATTTATGTTCTAGAGACTTTTCGATTAATTCAATTGCTTTTTTATTTGATAAGAAGTGTTTGGTTGATCCATTAAATGGTCTTAAAGATCTAGAGATTTCTTTGCTTAGAACTCATTCTGAAAAGAATTTACTAAATGATCCTTTACGAATATTAAGATGTTTTCGATTTGTTTCAGAATTGAATTTTAAAGTTGATCTTAATTTAATTACTTTCATTAAAAAAAATAAAGGGAAATTATATCTTGTCGCTAAAGAGAGGATTAATAATGAAATACAGAAAATAGTTCATGGAGCCAGTGCTCTTGATGCAGTATTGTTGATAAAAAAATTAAATATATTTGCTACTGATAATTTATCTGAAGATTCTTTTTTTTTGGATTTAGAGAAAATTAATTATGTAGAACTTAATCAGGAAGAAAAAGAAAAATTTTTACCATCATTTTTTATTGCTCAAATTTTAGACGTTATATCTTTAGAGAAACTTAAATTTAGTAAAGCTGAAATTGAAAAAACTAAGTTGTTAAGAAAATGGCACTTTTTGTTGGAGAAAAAAAATATCGCGCAATTGTCTGAATCAGATAGATTTGCATTACATAAAGAATTAGAGATGTTTCTTCCAACATTTATTTTTCATTTACCTCAAAACTTACGATTAAATTGGCTTCGTAGATGGCGCGACAATGATGATAAATTGTTTCATCCTTCAAACTTACTTAATGGTGACATAATCAAAAAAAATTTAAAAATAAAGGATGGACCTTTCCTTGGAGAGCTGTTACGGTATCTTTCTAAGGAACTTGCATATAAAAGATTAAATAATTTTGATGAAGCTATTTTTAAAGCAAAGCGATGGATTGAACAAAATGCACCAAAATGTGATTAAATACACATAGCTTAGTTTTGTTTAGAAGTTCAGACTTCAAAATCATTTTTAAAAATTTATGAGCATTCGCATTTACATTGGCAACTTACCACAAGGATTTAATCCAAAAGAATTTGATACACTTTTAAAGTCAGTTTCTGACTCGATTAGATTTAAAGCAGTTTTAGATAAGGAAACTAAGGAATGCAGGGGGTTTGGTTTCGCAACAGCTAATAATGAAGAAAATGCTGATTTATTAATTCAAAAGTTAAATGGTTTTGAATTTAATGGTTCTAAATTAAGAGTAGAGCTATCAGAAAAAAAAGATTCTGCTTCAAACAAAAGAAACGGTGGAAAATTAAACAACAATAAAAAAAGGAAAAACTTTAAGAAAATTGTTCATAGCGATGCTCCCAACCTAGAAGCTCCTGATCCAAGATGGGCTGGAGAATTATCTAAATTGAAAGATTTGTTAGCTAATCAGAAGACACCTGCCTAGTTACCTATTACTTAATTCGAGAAATTAAAAAAGATATTGGGATTTCAAGAGCTTTTACTGAATTTTTTACAAAAGCCCTATTATTAAAGACATCATAATCTAATCTTTCAATAGAATCTAATATCCCTCTATAAAGACGTAAAGACGTCCATACTGGCCATCTTGCGTCAGAAGATAGCCATTTAATACCTTCCTCAGACTTTTGGAACCATTCGCGAGCCCTTGTTAATTGAAAGTTCATCAGTGCTTTCCACTGATTGTTTATTTTTCCTTTTAACAGTTCTTCTTCAGAATAATTAAATTTTTCAATATCTGCTTGCGGGAGATAAATTCTTCCTCTGTGTCTATCTTCTCCTACATCTCTCAATATATTGGTTAATTGATTTGCAATACCTAGAGCTATAGCTGCTTCAGAGGGGTCAGGCAGGGCACTCCATGGGGCTGATGTATAAGCACTATCAATCCCCATTACATTTTGAGTCATTAAACCAACAGTTCCTGCGACTCTATAACAATAGAGTTTTAATTCATCGAAATCTTTGTATCTAAATTTATTCAGATCCATCCTCTGGCCATCAATCATATCTAAATAGGGTTGAATACTTTGTGGATATTTCTCGATGGTATCTAATAAAACTGAGTCTAATTCAGATTTGATATTTCCTCTAAACACATTTTTAGTATTTTCTTCCCATTCATCTAAATTGTCTGAAAGCTCATCTTGTGATTTAGTAGAGGCTTCTACGCTATCCATTATTTCATCTGTTCTTCTACACCATACGTAAATAGCCCAAATAGCTTTTCTCTTTTCTTGAGGTAATAGAAGAGTACCTAAATAAAAGGTTTTAGCCCATTGTTGAGTTTCTTTTCTGCATATCTCGTATGCTTGATCAAGTTGAGAAATTGAATTTTTCAAAAAGTTTTAGCTTAATTAAGGTATGTTGCAAATGTTATGAAGAAACATTTTGAGAGAATTTGGAATATTCCTTATTGATTGATTCCGCGCATAATTTACCACTTAAAACAGCTCCTTCCATAGATGCTAAATATTTTTGCATTGTATAATCACCAGCTAAGAAAAAGTTTTTTATTGGTGATTTTTGACTAGGTCTAAACTCTTGACATCCAGGAACTGCCTTGTAGACAGATCTTGGTGTTTTGACTACTTTATATTTTCTTAATTTGGTTTTATCGTCACCAATGAAATGTGTTGGGAATAATTTCTTCAACTCTTCCATAGTTGCATCAACGATGTCTTGATCGCTTCTATTAATCCAATCTTTTGCTGGTGCAAAAACTAATTCAAGCATTGATCTATTTGGATCTTCGTATTCTTTACATGTAATACTCATATCTGCGTAAACACTAAGAAGTGGTGATCTGCTAAATAGTAGATGGTCGATATCTGTTAATTTTTTGTCAAACCATAAATGAATATTAATGACTGGCACACCATTTAAACCATCTAATTTAGAAAATGCATCTAATCCTCTCCATTGTTTAGGGATCATTAATTTAAAGAGATCTACGGGCATTGCACTTACATAAGCATCAGCTGTGAGCTCTTTTTTTTCGTTTTTATCTAAAGAGGCAATAGTAAAACTTTTCACAGTGCTGTCCTCATTAAGGTTGATTTGCCTTAATGGACTATTCATGTGGACTTCTCCACCTCGAGTAGTAATATAATCAACCATTGGCTGGCAAAGTCTTTCTGGAGGAGCCCCATCAAGGAATGCCATTTTAGAACCATTTTTTTCTTGTAAAAATCTGTTTAATGCTGTTAGTAAAACTGTAGATGATATTTCATCCGGTCCAATGAAATTAAGAGCTTTACTCATCGCAATAAAAACTTCATCATTCACTCTTTCCGGTATATTGTGCTCTTTTAGCCAATCTGTCCATGATTTTGTATCACATTTATCTAAGTAATTTTGGCCTCTCAACATTGCAGGCACTAAACCTAATCCAAATAGAATCTTTTCATTCCATGAAAGCATATCATTATTGCTAAGTATTGCTGAAACACCATTTACAGGAGCAGGTATATCAGGAAAGTCAAATCTACTATAAGTTCCGGGCTCTGATGGCTGATTAAAAATCATTGAATGACTTTTCCATTGAAGTCTATCTTCTATATCTAATTCCTTGAAAAGTTGCAACATGTTTGGGTAGGCTCCAAAAAATATATGTAAACCAGTTTCATACCAATCTCCATCTTCATCTTTCCATGCGGCAACTTTCCCACCTAGAACATCTCTAGCTTCGAGTACAATCGGGATATGTCCATTATCGACTAAATATTTAGCGCAAGATAAACCTGCTAAACCAGCACCAGCAATTACAACACGCATTATAAAATCAAAAAATAAATTAACACTTATTAATAAGCTACATTAAAGTTAGAACATAATAGTTTTTTTCGTTGATTATTTCGTAAAATTATGGAAAAAATGCTTTTAAAATCAACTACTAGGCATGTAAGAATTTTTACTGCTGAAGTGGTAGATGAAGAATTAAAGTTTCATCCCAATAAACTAACTCTTGATTTAGATCCCGATAACGAATTTATTTGGAACGAAGATTCTCTAAACAAAATAAATGAAAAATTCAATGAATTAATAAAAGAGAGAGCAGGAAAGGATTTAGATGATTATGAACTTCGAAAAATAGGATCAGAAATCGAAGGTTTAATTAAATTTTTGCTTCAAA
>OZSS01000987.1_pt1 | contig 13551 bp, 10 predicted proteins | sample 1779911 | NCBI WGS metagenome assembly OZSS01 (sample SAMEA2603589, study PRJEB24840) | metagenome | biome: Water; feature: Photic zone; material: Seawater sample | place: Mediterranean Sea | collected 2013-11-12 | depth 10 m | reverse complement strand
TTGACATGGTGACTAAGAGAGGAGCAGATGAGCGAGGGTACCTGGTACAAATTGGTGAAACGGCTGCGGACTTTACTTTGGATTATACTACCGGTGAACAAGCGAAACTATCTGATCTAAGAGGAAAGGTCGTAGTGTTACAGTTTACTGCAAGCTGGTGCTCTGTATGTAGAAAAGAAATGCCGCATCTTGAGAAAGATGTATGGCAGGCATTTAAGGACAAGGGTGTGGTTCTAATTGGAGTCGATCGAGATGAGCCGCTGGATGTAGTACTAAAATTTCAAAAAGAAATGGGAACAACATATCCACTCGCACTTGATCCTGGTGCAAACATATTTGGTCTCTTTGCTGACAAAAATTCTGGTGTAACACGTAACGTAGTCATTGACCAGAATGGAAAAATAGTATTCCTAACCAGACTATTTGAGGAAAAGGAATATCAGGAAATGATTAAAAAAATAGAGTCTCTACTCTAGTCATATCATTCAGGGTCTGCAACGCTTGATGATCCCTTCATCCTGTCCATAGCCTGATCCAGTGCATCAAATGCCTGCCGGGCCTTAAACTCATTGTAGAGTGCCTCTTCCTTTTTTGCCTCCAACCTTGCAGCAGCTTTTGCCTCCTCCCTTGCCTTATTTGCGTCATACGTTACCATAACAAAAACCCTGTCCTTAAAGATTTCAGTCTTTTCTATAGTACAACCTTTGAGCGTGGTATTGACGAGAGACTTGGAAACTGATTCAGTAAACTCTGTGGCACTTGCATCAGAGCCCATTCCAGACGCCTGCATGTGATCGTTCAATGCAGAATTGACTGTAGTCTCAACCGCTCGTGCTACTTCCACTCTAGCCCTCTCTGTTGCTACCTGTTTTGATAGATTAAACTGAGGACGAAGAGCGTCTCCAACTCCAACAAACTTATCTTCAAACTTTGGAGGATTCAGGTACCATTTAGGGAGATCCTTATTATTTAGAGGCTTGGTCTTGGAACCTGCACATCCAAAGAACATAACTACTGCAACGGTGGAAAGAAGAATATTTTTATACATGCTGTCCTCAACAATATTTGTTATTTAAATATAGCCTCTATTAGATAAACTCCATAGAGTGAATTTTGTTCCAGAAATTTTTAAGGGTTCTGGATAAGATCCTTACACTTTTTGATGGACCTATTAACGTGTTCTAACATTTCAGGATTGTCTTTGACTTTAGAATCCATTGCTTTATTCTGGAAGGTGATACTGTTGGTTTTTCAAAACTTCTTCCATTCTCTTAATCTCATTCTGGCTCTCTGAAATACTGCTGAGAATACTTGGTTGTTCAGAATAGAGCTCATTAAGAGGTACCCCTGGATTCTTATCCCTATACCTGTCAATTCGTTTTTTGAAATAATTTATCTTTATCCATTACGACTTACCTTATGAACCGCTCAGCCATTTCTTCTTTTTTAGAAAAAAACTTTGGATTTGTCCCCACAGCGTCCCAAGAAGCTTGGTTTCCTGCCATTGCTGCTTTTTTAGCCAATCAAGAAAACAATTCAGTCTTTATTTTTAAAGGGTACGCAGGAACCGGAAAGACAACCCTTGTTGCCTATTTGGTGCAACACCTTCAAACTCTTCGATTTAAATGGGTTTTAATGGCACCAACTGGCAGAGCAGCAAAAATTTTATCACACTATGCTGGTCAGAAAGCTTTTACTATTCACAAGCAAATATATTTTCCAAAAAGTAATAGTAGGGGAGGCATTCAATTTCAATTGAAACCCAATAGATTTACAAAAACAATTTTTATTGTTGACGAAGCTTCGATGATAGGAGATGATGCGCAACAATCAAAATTATTTGAAAATGGCTCCTTATTAGAAGATTTGGTGCATTATGTTCGGCAGGGTAAAGATTGTAAACTCCTTTTTGTGGGTGATACCGCTCAATTGCCTCCCGTACATTTAGATAGAAGCCCTGCTCTAGATGAGGTTACTATGGAAAAGTTTTATTTTGATGAAGTCTTTTGTACAGAGCTTTCTGAAGTTGTTCGACAAGCTAAAGACTCAGGTATCTTATATAATGCTACCAAAATACGAGAACAAATAAATCGAGAATTTTTTGAAACTTTTGAATTTGAGCTTTCTCCTTTTGATGATGTGATACGTTTAGAAAGTGGAGAGGAAATATTAGAAGCTCTTCAAGAGTCTTATGATGAGGTGGGAAAAGAGGATTCGGCAGTCATCGTTAGATCCAATAAAAGGGCTACCCTATACAATAAAAATATTCGAAACCGCATTTTATTTTTGGAACTTCACCTAGCAGTTGGAGACCAATTGATGGTTGTTAAGAATAACTACTTTTGGTTAAGTGCTGACTCACAACCAGGATTTATTGCCAATGGAGATTTAATTGCAATTACAGCCATTCATAAGTATAAATCACTGTATGGTTTTTCATTTGCAGAAGTAAGTGTTAAGTTGGTTGATTATCCAGAAGAGCCTTCTTTTGAAACCACTCTTTTATTAGACACTTTAGAAAATGATCATGCTTCTCTCACTTATGAAAAATCGCAAGAATTATATCAAGCAGTTCTTGAAGATTATGCCGACATAAAATCTAAATATAAAAAACTATTAAAAGTCAAAAAGAATCCTTTTTTCAATGCACTTCAGGTTAAATATTCTTATGCGATCACTTGTCACAAATCTCAAGGGGGCCAATGGAAAAGAGTGTTTATTGAGCAACCCTACTTACCCGAGGGTATGGATAAAGATTTTTTCAGATGGTTATACACTGCCTTGACACGTGCTAAAGAAAGAGTATATTTGGTGGGATTTTCAAAATCTTATTTTAATTAGAAATTTTGCGTGTTGTAGCTTTAATTCCAGCCCGATATGATGCCCAGCGTTTTCCAGGCAAACTGATGGAAGCTTTGGGGTCTAACACTGTCATTGGACAAACCTACACGGCAGCAGTAGAGTCAGCTCTTTTTGATAAAGTGGTGGTAGTTACTGATAGTGAGCGCATTGCCAATCATCTCAATGAAATTGGAGGAAATGTGCTCTTAAGAAAAGAAGAGCACGCTTGTGGAAGTGATCGTATTGCAGCAGTTGCTCACGAATTTGAGGCTGATATTTTTCTAAATATTCAAGGAGATGAACCCTTTTTAGACACCGACAGCTTAAAGGCTTTATTGGCTGTCTTTAAAAATGATCCAAACCAAGAAATTGCTTTGGCTTCTCTTATGAACCCTATTGTTGATACTAACGAAATTGAAGATCCAAATGTGGTTAAAGTAATAGTTAACAAAAAAAACCAGGCACTATATTTCTCTCGTTATCCGATTCCTTACAACAGAAATACTGAAAACTCGCCTAAGCGTTTTAAACACCGAGGCGTGTATGCCTTCAGAAAAGACGCTTTAGTTTCATTTAGTCAACATGAAGTTACCCCTCTTGAAGAGTCAGAAAAAATTGAATGTATTCGATTTCTTGAAATGGGACAAAGAATACAAATGATAGAGACCACAAGAGAAGGAATTGGAATTGATACACCAAAGGATTTGCAAAGGGCCAGAAAAATAAGCCATAAAAAAGATTGAATGAGGTCACAATTTTCGAGATGGTTTTATTTTAAATTTTTGGGGTGGAAACTCATTGGAAGTTTACCTGATCTAAAAAAATATCTAATTATTGTTGTGCCACACACTAGCTGGCGTGATTTTTTTGTAGGCCTTTTAGTGAGAAGTATATTAAAAGAAAAACTAAATTTCGTGGGTAAAAAAGAACTTTTTGGCCCATTGACAGGTTGGTTTTTCAAAGGGTTAGGCGGTGCACCAATTGACCGGTCAGGAAATAAAAATACGGTTGATGCAATTGTATCCCTTTATCAACAAAGAGAATACTTCAGGTTGGCTCTGGCACCAGAGGGTACTAGAAAAAAAGTAGACCAGTGGCGCACTGGTTTTTATCACATTGCTAAAAAACTTAATATCCCAATAGTTCCAGTGGCTTTCGATTATTCAAAAAGAAGTGTGACCATTTTTAATGCCTATTCTATGCTTGAGGAGCAGGAAAAAGATTTTAAGAATTTAAAAGCTTATTTTGAAGGAGTTAAAGGGTATCATCCAGAGCGGAGCTAAATGACCATTTATTCCATGGTGTGGTACACATTTTGGACATCTTCGTCTTGCTCAATTTTTTCTAAAAGTTTTTCAAGTTCTTCATGTTGTTCAAGTGATATTTTTTTTGTTACCTGAGGTATCCGATCAAATCCAGAAGACAAGATTTCTAAGTTTCTATTTTCTAATTCTTTTTGAACTGCCCCAAACTTTTCAAAAGGGGCATAGAGCAATAGACCATCTTTATCAACAAAAACTTCTTCAACACCACAGTCTATGAATTCAAGTTCTATTTCTTCTGGATCAAGACCCTCAGAAGGAATTCTAAAATTACACGTGTGATCAAACATAAATTCCACAGAACCTGTTGTTCCAAGGGTACCATTGGCCTTATTAAAATAGCTTCTGATGTTTGCCACCGTGCGGTTATTGTTGTTAGTTGCTGTTTCAACTAAAATGGCAATTCCATGTGGACCATACCCTTCAAATAATATCTCTTTATAATTCTCGGTAGCTTTATCACTTGCTTTTTTAATGGCACGCTCCACATTATCTTTAGGCATGTTTGCAGCCTTTGCATTTTGAATGACTGCTCTTAAGCGTGCATTATTGCCTGGGTCTGGGCCTCCTTCTTTGACTGCTATGACAATATCTTTTCCAATGCGTGTAAATATTTTGGCCATTGCAGACCATCGTTTCATTTTTCTTGCTTTACGAAATTCAAATGCTCTTCCCATGGATTGGATTTAGTGTCAAAAGTAAAAAAAAATCACAAGGGCTTTTTTGTGTTTAAAATGTTGCAGTCATTCAACACATCGCTATAAGAGAGGAGTAGGTGATTAGGGAGTTTATTCTCTTTGGGCAAAGTGGCTAAATAGCGCATTTGATTTGAAGTAAACACTTGTTTAAATCGTCCAGCTTTTTTATGTCGTCCATTTATTAGGAGTTGAACAAATTCATAATGCGAAATCAGATCTGAACTTCCCAAATGATAAATTCCAGTTTTTTTTTGATTGATGATATAATGAATTTGTTGTGAAAGTCTGGAGTCGCTGTTTACGTTGATGATTGTGTTGGGAAAAACTTCGATGGGCGCTCCAGCTACTACAGCCTTATCAAATGCTACAACCCTTGGTGCTTGTTTGCCGAAAATCATTGGGAGGCGCGCGATTACATATTTTCCTACAGGAAGCCGCATGATTTGATTCTCAATTTTGATTTTGATTTTACCATAAACACTCTCTGAAAAGGTCTTGTCATACTCATAGGAGGGGTAGTGTCTAAAGGTATCGAACACATTGGCAGAGGATAAAAACAAAATTCTTGAGTTGTGTTTTTTCACATAGTCACAAAGTAGATTATGAGCATCAATTTGAGTGTCAAAATCACCCCGAAGAGCGGAGATAATAAGTTTGGGTTTAACCTCGCGTAAAAGAGCGCTTAATTCTTCATTTTCAAGATCAAGGGGATAAAAATTTTGATTTTTTCTAAAACCTTTAGCAGTATAGTAGGTTGCTTTTACTTCAAAAAAAGGAGCTAATTCTTTATATAGCGTATGACCAATAAAACCGCTCCCTCCTAAAATTAAAATCGGTTTCAAAGAGTGGGTTTTAGAAAGGGTGGATTAACAATTTTTGCAGAGACAAATTTAGTTCTAATCTTTATCAACACATTGTGGTCAACTTTAGCTTTTTCTTTTTCTATGTAAGCCAAACCGATGCCACATTGTAAACTTGGAGATTGTGTTCCTGAGGTAATCTTTCCAATTGGTTTTTCAGTTAAATCAAAAACCTCATATTCACTGCGCGGAATTCCTCTTTCAAGCAATTGAAGTCCAACTAATTTTTGTGGTGTTCCATTTTCTTTTTGATTTTGTAAAATGCTTGCTCCTATACATTGCGTTTCTGGTTTTGTAACCCAACCCAATCCTGCTGCTATAGGAGAGCTATTGTCATTCAATTCATTTCCATAAAGACAATATCCCATTTCTAATCTCAACGTATCTCTCGCTGCTAGACCGATTGGTTTTGCCCCAATTGTCAATATTTCGTTCCAAATGGTTGAAGCATATTTTTTATCAAAGTAGAGTTCTACACCTCCTGAACCTGTATAACCAGTATTTGCAATTACTACAGACTCACAGTCTGCAAAAGTACCCTGCTGGTGTGAATAGTATGCAATTTCTTTTAGAGACACATCAGTCAGAGATTGGAGTGATTCAATTGCTTTTGGACCCTGAACCGCAAGAAGAATGGTCTTGTCAGAAAGATCTTCCAGCTGAACGTCAAACCCTTTTTTTTGCTGTTCCAACCATTTCCAATCCTTTTCAATATTGGCTGCATTGACCACAAGCATATAGTCGTTTGGACTTAACTGATAGACGATTAAATCGTCTATCACACCTCCAGTTTCATTAGGAAAGAAATTATATTGTGCCTTGCCTGGTTTTAATTTGGTAATGTCATTGCTGCAAAACCGTTGTAAAAATGCCAATGCATCAAGCCCACTAATTTTAAATTCGCCCATATGTGAGACATCAAAAACGCCGAACTCATTCCTAACAGATAGATGCTCCTTAGTGACTCCTTCATACTGAACAGGCATTTCGAACCCAGCAAAAGGAACTATTTTTGCGCCTAACTTTAAATGCTCATTGTAAAGTGGTGTTTTTTTCATATGTTGCGTTAATATTGACTCTAAAAACAAATAATCTTGCTCATGGCTAAAAATTTATTATCTACAATTCTACTTTTATTAGTCTCATTTATTTCCTCAGCGGTATGGGGACAAAATTCGGGACTTTCCCCTGAATTTCATAAAATTAAACGAAAAGAATTGAGAGAAAAAATGCCTACTAATAGTGTTGCTGTTTTCTTTTCTTCCCCTGTGAGAAATAGAGCCAATGATGTTGATTATATCTATCATCCTGATCCTAATTTTTACTATTTGTCTGGATGGGAAGAACCTCATGCAGTTTTATTGATCTATAAATCTCCTCAACAAGATGATGCCGGAATCTATTTAGATAAAATATATGTTCGAGAACGCAATGCTTACAGAGAAATGTGGGACGGCAGAAGAAAAGGAATTGCTGGAGCCTCAACAATGGGCTATGACCGTGTTGCTGAAAGAAGCTTATTTAAGAATGATGCACATCATTTTGAGACTTTCGACAAGGTTCTCTTTTTTAATTTTGAGAATGACGTAAAAGATTTCAAAAATGATTCCAATGATCTTTTTGATTTGCAGCAAACTTTTAAAGACAAAATAAACTTTCCTCAAAATTTTGACGGACAGCGTTATGAACTCTACTCACAAATTAGGGATGTTGCCCCAGAGGATGCAGATGAACTCAAAGATCAATTAGGGTATTATTTGAGAAAAGACCAGAGTTTAATAGAAGATCCAATCATAAAATCTTTTTTAGACGAGAAAGAAAACCTTTCAGTTGAATTGCAAAAAAAGGCAGACTTAGAAGTAGCTTCTTTTAATTATGATTTGAAAGCACTAAAAAGATATATGGCTGAACTAAGAGAAATTAAAACCCAAATTGAGGTAAGCTTGATTAGAAAAGCGGTTAGAATTTCTGCCCAGGGCCAAAGAGAAGTAATGAAAGCGTTGCATGCTGAGATGACAGAAAGAGAAGTGCAAGGAATTCATCAGTATGTTTTTAAAAAATATGGTGCTGCCCATGAAGGCTATCCTTCTATTGTTGGTGCTGGACACAACGGATGTGTTCTGCACTACATTACCAACGATAAAGAAAATATAAACAATCAGCTTATTTTGATGGATTTAGGAGCAGAATATAAAGGATATACGGCAGATGTCACCCGGACAGTGCCCGTTACAGGGAAATTCACTCAACCCCAAAAGGAGTTATATAAGATTGTATATGCTTCACAACAAGCAGGTATCAAAGCAGCCCAAGTAGGAGCTGATTTTAAGGAGATTAGAGAGGCCTGCTATGAAGTTGTCAAAAACGGTCTTTTGGAATTAGGATTGATTGATAAACCAGAAGATTTTAGACGGTATTTACCTCATGGTGTAGCGCATCATATTGGGCTAGATGTGCATGACCCTGGTTTGTATGAAAAATTAGCTGAAAATATGATTATCACTGTAGAGCCAGGAATTTATGTTCCCAAAGACAGCCCTTGTGATCCAAAATATTGGGATATTGGAATACGTATAGAAGATGATGTTTTAATTACCAAAGAAGGACCAATTACACTATCTGACGAGGCGCCAAGAAAGTGGGATGAGATTGAAGCATTGATGGCAGAATCAAGTCCTCTTGATAACTTTGTTTTGCCAGAAATTGAGGATTAGCGTGACAGTAAGAAATCTTTTACTTCTTTATAGTCTGCAACAGGATAACTTTCTTTTTCTCGATTTATAATATTCTTGATCTGATCTGGTAGTTCTATTTTGGTTTTCAGAGTGGATTCAACCGTGTCTAGAAATTTGATGGGGTGGGCAGTTTCCATAAAAACACCATAAAAATTTTCATTTTCAAAATCATTCAAGAATTTTTTTAAGCCCAAATAACCAACAGCCCCATGAGGATCTGCAACATAATTTGCGGTGTCATAGATTTCCTTAATTGCCTTTCTGGTAGAAGTGTCAGTAAAACGGTAGGCTTTGAATTCTTTTTTCATTTTGTGAAAATCATTATTAAATAATTTTTCAATCCTTATGAAATTGCTTGGATCACCTACGTCCATGGCATTTGAAATAGTTTGCTTAGACGTTTTGGGTGTATAAATACCTTCTTCTAAAAATACCGGAACGGTGTCATTTATGTTTGTGCATGCAACAAATTGATCTATAGGCAGGCCCATTTTTTGTGCCAAAAGACCAGCACAAATATTTCCAAAGTTTCCACTGGGTACGGCAACTACAATTTTTTGTTGTCTGGCTTTTAATTCCTTATAAACAAAGAAATAATAAAACATTTGTGGAAGCCACCTAGCCACATTGATTGAGTTGGCTGAAGTCAATTGAATCTCATCTTTTATTTGGGGATCAATAAATGCACTCTTCACCATGTCTTGACAATTATCAAATGTTCCGTCTACTTCTAAAGCAGAAATATTTTTACCTAAGGTGGTTAACTGCTTTTCTTGAATTTCACTTACTTTTCCTTTGGGGTAAAGAATGACAACATCTATCCCTGGGACATTATAAAAACCATCAGCTACTGCTCCCCCCGTATCACCAGAAGTAGCTACTAAAACAGTTATTTTTCTTTTTGAAGAAGTAATATTGAAACTTGACAAACAGCGCGCCATAAATCGAGCCCCTACGTCTTTAAAAGCAAGAGTGGGCCCCTGAAATAATTCCAAAGTAGCAATTTGGTCTGTAATTGGAACAACAGGAAAGGGAAACTGAAGGGTGTCTTCTACAATAGTTCTCAGTTTTTGTTTACCGATAGCCTTACCTACAAAAGGTTGAATAGCTCGATAGGCGATCTCATAGTTTGAAAGGGTATTTATTTCTTCAAAAAATGATTGTGGTAATAAAGGAATATCTTCTGGAAAATAGAGTCCTCTATCAGGAGCTAAACCTTGAATAACAGCTTTATCAAATGAAACACTCTGAGAATTATAATTTAGACTGTAGAACTTCATCTTGATTCGAGAATTGTTATTCCAGAAGGATTTATAGGTGAAATGTGGAGATCTATCTCAATATCAATGTGTTTAGTGGCTTCAAGCATAGCTGCGCCAACTTTTTTGGCTTGTTCTTCTCCTTTAGATAAGGCGTAAATGGAGGGGCCTGACCCAGATATACCGCTTCCTAGAGCGCCGGCATGAAGTGCACTACTTCGAATTGTTTCAAATTCAGGAATAAGCATGGCACGAACAGGTTCGATGACTTTATCAATCATAGCTCTAGAGAGCAGCTGATAGTCGTCTGTATATAAGGCACTTATAAAGGCACCCAAATTGCCCCATTGTTGAATGGCTTGTTTGAGTCTAATATTTTTTTTCAGAATGGCTCTCGCATGTGCTGTTTTTAATTCAACCTTTGGGTGAAGAAGGGTAGCAAAAAGTTCTTTTGGGCATGGGAGTTTGACGATGTCTAAACTATCATTGCATCGAACTAATGTAAACCCACCTAACAACACTGGTGCTAAATTGTCTGCATGCGCAGATCCACTGGCAAGTTTTTCTCCCTCCATAGCAAATTTGACCAATTCATTTCTATTGTAGGGTTTTCCCATAAGCTCGTTGATAGCAAAAACAGCGCCTGCTGCACTGGCAGCACTGCTACCAATGCCGCTTCCAGGTTTAATTTTTTTATAAATATCAATGTCAAAACCAAATGGTACTGGATGGGCTTTAATGAGCGCGTTGGCTGCAACTCCTGCTACATTTTTGGTGGGGTCAAGGGGAAGGTCTTGTCCTTCAATTTTAGTGATTCGAACTCCTTTATGGTTAGATTTACGGACAACCATTTCATCTCCAATAGGCCCTAAACAAAATCCGAGTACGTCAAATCCGCAAGAAACATTAGCAACACTAGCTGGCGAAAATATCCGAATACTCTCCATATTTATCGTTTACCTATTCGAATAATATCTCCAAATATTCCCGCTGCTGTCACTTCTGCACCTGCTCCAGCACCTTTAACAATTAAAGGCTGTTCATTATAGCGTTTGCTGTAGAAAAGGATGATGTTGTCACTTCCCTCAAGATTATAAAAATCATGATCAGGAAAGATATGTTGAAGCCCAACAGAGGCTTTATTGCCGTCTAGTTGTGCAATATACTTCAATCTTGCTCCTTTTGCATTGGCTTCCTCAAGGAGTTTATCAAAATGAGTTGCGTTCGCTTTCAGCGATTCAAAAAAAGCATTATTTGAATTAGTTTGTAAGGTTTCTAGAGGTAAAAAACTTTGATTGTCAATATCGTTCAATTCAATTTGCAAACCACTTTCTCTAGCAAGAATAAGAATTTTTCTTGCCACATCAACACCACTTAAATCAATTTTAGGGTCGGGTTCTGTAAACCCTTTTTCTTGGGCTTCTAAGACCACGTCGTGAAAAGCAACTCCGGTGGTAAAGGCATTAAAAATAAAATTTAAACTACCCGATAAAATCGCTTGTATCTTGTGAATTTTATCACCAGATGCAATTAGGTTGTTGAGGGTGTCGATAACAGGTAAACCTGCTCCTACATTGGTTTCAAACAAAAATGGCGCTCCATATTTACGTGCAATTTTTTTGAGATTTACATAATTGCTTAATGAATCTGCACAAGCAATTTTATTGCACGTTACAACCCCAACGTTATGTTCTAAATAGCGAGCATATTCGTTGGCAATAACCTCACTGGCAGTGTTGTCAACGAAAATACTATTTCTAAGATTAAGTTTTTTCACATGTTTAAAAAACAGGTCTCTGTCTGCTTTGGTAGCGCTACTAGCTAATTGATTTTTCCAATCAAACAGATCTAAAGGCTGTTCTCCCAACACCATTTTCTTAGAATTTGACAGTGCTACAACTCTCACCTTTAAGCGCAGGTGTTCAAGTAAATAAGAACTTTGTTGCTCAATTTGTTCGATAAGTTTGGTTCCTACATTTCCTACTCCTGTAATGAAAAGATTTAATTCTTTGGTTTGAGTCTCAAAAAAGGTTTCGTGAATGGTATTTAGTGCCTTTTGAATATTTTTTTGATCTATTATTAAAGAAATATTACGTTCTGAAGCGCCCTGAGCAATCGCACGGATGTTTATGTTATTAGCACCAAGACTACTAAATAGTTTTCCACTAATTCCTTGATGGTCTTTCATTTTATTCCCAACTACAGCAATATTAGCCATGTTCACTTCAGCTCGGGTTGGAGACACTTTCTGTTGGTCAATCTCAAAGGTAAATGCGTCATCAATCGCTTTTTGTGCTTGTCTAACATCTAGTTCCTCCACCATTTCTTTTCCCGCTAGACGGGCTGCTGCCATGTCCTCCTTGGTGAAAAGCTTACGGATGGTCACGCTTTCCAGGCGGTTCTGATCGTTGATAGTAACGTCTTTGACGTCGTGGAGACGGTGTACCGTCACGCCGCTTGAGCGCAGTCCACGAATGATGGCCTCGGCAAAGATATCGTGAGGGTACTCAGGCAACTCATCGCTTTCCAGCACTAAGGTGACACGGCGCAAAGGTACACCATTTTTGATGAGCATGCCGACGACGCCGATAGCGTCCAGCCCTCTACCAGAAACGACCAAAGGCCACTTGGTCTTGTCGGCATGCAAACCGTTGACCCACTCGAGAGCAACTGCATCTGTGTATGCGTCACCTAGGCCGAAGATACCGGATGCCTCACAGCGAGAAATATGCATATTCTGTGTCGTGGGCATTTTCTTGTACGAGTGGTCCTTGACTCCTGTGGCAAGCACGAGCACGTCGTACTCGAGAACCTTTTCGTCGTCAACTACGATGGCCTGTGACTGCCTGTCGATGTCTGTCACGCGACCATGCACCAGTGTCACGCGGTTTGAGAGGCCTAAAGCCTGCAGCTCTTGTAACGAGGGGTCGTCGGCGTCCTTCGGCGACAGGCACCCGCCAACGGCGTTCGTGTAATTGGCACCAAAAGTTGACTCGACGCTCGCTACTAGCTTCTCCTTGGAAGCGCCCCCTCGGGGCTTGAAGCATGCAGATGGCATGTCCGTGACGAGGAAAATATTAGGGTAATTCGCGTAGTCAAAGCACAACTTCTCAAGGAGGGCGTACGAGCTGCCACTCCCGCCTACTACCACCACGCGCTTCAGCACGCTCTTCTTCGGCTTCATTAACATGAGCTTTGTCAGGTGGAAGAGAGGCTTGTCCACCTCAGGACCAGCACTAGGGCGCGCCCTCAAGGGCAAACTATCGCCGGGATTAGGTTCCATGCGACGGCGGGGAAGCACGGGGCACATCTCTGTGATAAGTTCCTGAGGCGTGGCGCCGTGCTGGGCAGGCTGAAAGAACAGCAGTGTCTTGATCGTCACTCTCATGATCTCCCGTAGCACAAACCTTGTGAACCGCGAAAATGCAGGATTGATGAGGAACTGCGTGACATAGCTCTGCGCCTTGGCGCGGTGCCGATCAAAGTTGACCAATGACTCTATCTCGAAGTTGCTCCGTAGCCAGTTGATGTCATCATTACCGACGAATCTCCTGTTGACCACCACTACGCCCACCATTTCTCCCAAAAGTTTCACTTCAAAGCATGCGCTGGCGGGATTCTCCTTCAGATCCATGTCGTTGAGCTTCATGGCGTCGTTGCACTCCTTCACGACGTCCTCTGCGGTGCTTCCTCCAAGTGGCTGGACAAAGCGGTGCAGGTGGTCAGTCCTGTCTTTGACCAGTCGAGTGACTCTCAAGGGGGAGCTTTTCGCCAGAAACACATCTCGATGCATGATGAACAGCGTCTGATCGAAGGTCACGCCCTCTCTGAGGCGG